>ERZ772956.686-NODE-686-length-24390-cov-2.873762_pt1 | contig 24390 bp, 20 predicted proteins | sample MGYA00580683_ERZ772956 | MGnify/ENA primary metagenome ERZ772956 (study PRJEB29015, sample SAMEA2738077) | human oral metagenome | biome: human oral; feature: human-associated habitat; material: saliva | place: China | collected 2212 ... | reverse complement strand
CCCGCCTCAACCTCGACGATTTCTTTGGCTAAAGCTTTCTGTGCTTTGCGCAAATCATTCAACATTTTCATTTGATTCAATGCCATTTTGACTCCCCTTCTTCAGAAATTAACTCTACCAATTATAACTTATTACGGCAATTTTTTGTAGACATAGAGCCGGTCGCCATTTTGAGCGCGAGCGTTCGTTATGATACTCTCTAGCTGCCAGTCTTTCGGAATCTTGCGGCGGGCGGCGCGTGTCGACACCGTTTGGGTTACTTCGGAATTAAGCTCGGTAGCAACCGTCAAAGATTTATTATAGTGAGCGGCTAGATTATAAATAGGCGCCTCATCCGCATCAGCCAAGAGCGTCATGCTTTTTTGGCGCTGCAATTGAGCATTGACTAGCGACAAATCGCTATTGTAGGCGCGAACAACAGCCGGATTGTACGCATACCCGTTAAAATATTGATTGACGCTAATATAAATCAATCCGCTAACTAACACACTCAATGGCAGCAAACCCGCAACGCGAGCATATGGATTGCAAGGAAATAGCCGATACCAGTAGCGAATCAAGAAATCAAAACCAGTAGCAACTGCAATTACCATCAGAACAAATATTACATACTGATTATTATAATTAAGCAAGGTAAGCGGCACCATAACCAAACTCATCAGGATAGTAACATAACTGCGCGCTGTATAATGTGTCGCTAATAAGCGGCAAAAACCTAGTAAGGCAATAGCCGCCAACGGCATAGCATAAGCTGGCCTCAGTAGACCATCAGCAGCACTATCGGTAGCAGCAAAACCAAACAGGCTAAGGCTCGAAAGTAGCGCATTAGTTTTGAGATGCACGAAGTCTGACGGCAAACCGAGCAGCACCTTGCCAATAACTTTTGGCTCTAATATTAAGGCATAAACTAGCGGCGCCATCGCAGCCAAGCCGACCAGCAGCGCAATGAGTAGTTTTTTCTTGGGCAGCCGCTTGATAATCGCTCGAATATGCGGATGGACTAAGGCTACGATAATTATAATTAAATCCAGATATACGCCCATCGGCAAATAAAGCGCGACACTCATCAACACGCCGCCAAGCACTTTCCAGAATGTATGAAAATGTTTGCCGCGCGTCACATACATACCCGCAACCATCAGCCATACTGCAACAGCGCTAAAGGTAATACCGGGCGTACCGTCTTGCGCCTGAAACAGAAAATGCGTCGAAGTCGCCAATACAGCCGTCGAAATAACAGCAACATTAGGCTTGAACCAAGCGCGAATCAACATGAAAATGCCCAGCATCGTCAAGGTGCCGAGCGCAATTGACGGCAGTTTAATCGAAAATTCGCTAACACCAAACACAAAAATTGATAGCCGCTGCAGTAGATAATACGGTAGATTTACCACCATCGACGGCTCAAGAGTTTGGCGCGACAACATGCTAGCCTGGCTGACAGATTTGATTTCTTGCTCGCGCAAACCACCGGGAGTATACAGTGCGCCGACCCACAGCACTGCCACCAAAATTACAGCGATACAAAAATAACTCAAAACATAGCGATATTTATATAAAGTATAGTCCGCAGGTTTACGCATACTAATTATGATTATATCACGCGAGAGGCTATTCGTGGCGCTTATCAAGCGACATGAACCGCAGGCGCTCTGGATGGAAGTATAACTGGACTTTGCCAACCGGGCCATTACGGTGCTTGGCAATGATTAAGTCGGTGATATTGGCGACATCTGGGTTGTCTGGTTCGTAATAGCCAGGGCGATAAATAAACGTAACAATATCAGCATCTTGTTCGATACTTCCCGACTCGCGCAGATCAGCCAGCTGCGGAATTGGCGGCGTACGGCTCTCGACCGACCGGCTAAGCTGGCTAAGCGCTATCACTGGTACATTCAACTCGCGAGCGATAACCTTCAAACCGCGGCTAATTTCGCTAACTTCTTGAACGCGATTGCCGTTGTAATTACCGTTCGCCTGCATCAACTGCAGATAGTCGACGATGATTAACCCGAGCGTTTGATTATGCGCAATTCGGCGGGCTTTGGTGCGCATACCGAGAACGCTGAGCGCTGGCGTGTCATCGATATAAATCGGCGCTTCAGCCATTTCGCCCATAGCTTCACTAATCTTTGCAAAGTCGTCGTCACTGAGATTGCCAGTACGAATATTCCAGCTGTCAACGCCAGCGGCATCGGCCAGCATGCGGTCTATTAGCTGCTGCTTACTCATCTCGAGGCTAAAGAACAACACTGGCAGTTTAGCAATAGTCGCCACATTGTATGCTAGGTTAGTTACAAACGTCGTCTTACCCATAGATGGCCGAGCCGCCAGGATGAATAGGTCGCTGCGCTGCAAGCCGGCGGTCATATTATCGAGATCTTGGTAGCCGGTGCGGATACCGCGCAGCTGGCCTTTATTGCGGTGCAACTCCTCGATGCGCGAGAAACTCTCGTCGAGGATAGTTTCGATACTGACCAGATCTTGCTTAATCGTTTGGTCAGAGACTTTGAATAGCTCAGCTTCGGCTTTTTCGAGGATTTCTTGGGTCGGTGTTTCTTCGTCGAATCCTAGCTCGCTAATTTCGCCGCTAGCTTTGATCAAGCGCCGGCGAACAGCTTTCTGAGCAACGATTTCAGCATAGCTAGCAGCGTGAGCAGCCGTAGGTACATAGTTGGTTAGCTCGGTTAAGTATGTCGAGCTGCCAATTGTCTCGAAATTATCCGTCTTCTTGAGTTCCTCGGTTAAAGTCAAGAGATCGACTGGCTTATGCTGCTCGTACAAATGCATCATACTTTTAAAAATCAGCTGGTGCCGTTTGTCGTAAAAATCTTGTGGTTTTACCGTCTCGCTGACATCCGCTAGCACGTCGTCGTCAATCAAAATTGCTCCGAGCAAGCTCATCTCGGCGTCGATACTCTGCGGCGGTATTTTGGCAGCGACTTCTTTTTGCTTGGCCATTACAAATTCACCTCTTCTCCTCCGCCCATAATATCAAGAATAGCGGCGGTTTGACTATCTTTTGGCGGTTTTGGCTTAGCGCTGATAATAATTTCACGGTCAAGCTTTTGTGCCTGTAGAGCGCTAGCAAGCACTGGCAGCGACTTTTCGATTTGGTTTTTAGCAAATTTCTTACCAGCAAAAATCGTTAACTGCTGATCGTCTAATTCGTAACCGCTTTTCGCGAGATAACTATAGGCGCCAGTCGATTTTGCGTGAACAGCCTCGAGGAATTTTGACCAGTCAAAATTAACTGTTTGGTTCGGCTGGACATTTTTCTTCTTTTTTTGCGGAACATCGCTAGCTGGCTGCGGCGCGTAAACAGGTGCTGGTTCGTTCACGGCCATTGGTTGCGCTGATTCCGGCTGTGCTGGCGTTGACGCCGCAGCAACATCAGAATTAGAAACATTTGCATTAGAACCAAGCGCTATCAGCAATTTGACATACGGCCAGGCGGTTCTCTGGTTTGACAATAATCTGTCGGCTAGCGGTAAGCAATTAGATTTATTGATGATGTCGCTACGGATTTCGTGCAGTAATTGCTCGTTGATGGCATTGGCTGGCACGCCTCTATGCTCAAGCGCGCGCAAGGTATCGGCGATAGTTTGTAAATCGCCCGCGCAATAAGCCTCTAGCAGCTGTCGAATTTCAGCCGTGCTTGCTAAGCCTAGCGAATCTTCGACCATAGCGGCAGTGACTGTCTCGCTGCTTAAATTTTGCATTTGATCTAGCAGGCTAATACTATCGCGGAAGCTTCCCTGCCCATAGCGAGCAATTAGCTGCAGGGCGTCGTCGTCGATAAAAATCTGCTCGGCATCAGCAATGGTACGCAGATGCGCGGCGACTTCGTCTTGGCTAATTGTCCGGAAATTGAAGCGCTGAACACGACTAAGAATCGTAGCTGGCAATTTATCGGCGTCAGTGGTTGCCAGGATAAACACAGCGTGCTCGGGCGGTTCTTCAAGCGTTTTGAGCAGTGCATTGAACGCTGATTTGCTCAGCATGTGAACCTCGTCAATAATATAGATTTTTTTGGGAGCGCTAACGGGCGCAATCTGAACCTTCTCGCGCAAATCACGGATATCTTCGACTGAATTATTGCTGGCTGCATCAATCTCGATAATATCGAGATGAGTTGATTCATCGCGGTACGGCAAGCGATTGATTTCGTGCGCCAGAATCCGCGCAATCGACGTTTTACCAACGCCGCGCGGCCCAGTCAATAAATAAGCGTGCGCCGTCGTTCCGTTAGCGATTGCCCGCTGCAAAATCGCCGTAATATGCGGCTGACCGACAATCTCGCTCAGCGACCGGCTGCGATATTTCCGATATAAAGCCTTACCCATTTGCTATATTATAGCGCAGAATCAGCGATTAAAATAGCGAAGCTTGAACTGGCGCTAAATCCAGCTGTTCAACAGTACGGCTAATGGTCATATCGTATCCGATATATTTTTTGATTGGCGAGAAAATAAAGCGGCTATTTTGCTGCATAATTAGCATACCGCCAATTAGCCCTGCGAAGCGACCGGCAATTTTTGGCTCAATTATTTCCGTTAGATCATCACTTTTTGGTTCGATAGTTAACATGTATGGCGATAAATTCAAGAACTCGCTGTTATCAAATTTAACGCCTAACTGCTCTGCGATTCGCTGGATTGTTTGACGTAATTTCTGCTCGGCTAGCGTCGGATCGTAATGCTCATTTGCTAGAATTGCTGCTTTCTTGCGCAGCTGCACACTCTCGCAAAGACCTGGCAGCCGAGCGATCTTCGCTTCGTATTGGCGAGCGATATTAGCGCTAGGAAACACCTCAAGGATAGCGGCATTGCGGGCACCTTGCTCTAACAATCGTGCTAGTTTGCGTTCAGCATAAGAAATACCAACCTTTATCACCTCTGGCGAGAAATAAGCTAAGTACAAGATATGCGGCTGCTGATTAAGCTCAGTCTGCTGCTGGCTGATATTGGTAGTATTATAGAACGCTGGGTTGAAGCCAGTCTTATGCTGACACTCTGGACATTGCTCGTATTTATCATCAAGCTGGCGGTCACCGGGACAGCGATGACATTGCTTAGCTGCCAAATCGTACCAACCAATACATTTTTTGATACTAGTATTAAACGACAGAGTAAATTCGCCTTGCGGCTGCATACGCCAGAACTTACCGCCATCATCCATGACGCGCAAATACGGCAAGTTACTATTAGGATCGTAGCTGACCCGTGTAAATCGAAAAGTTCCCTCGCCTAAATCATGCATTAATACCCCTATTTGTGATGATCCAAACTTATAGATTATAGAGCTGCTTCAACTGCCGCCCAGGTGGCATCAGGATTGTCTTCTGGCACAATGATAGTAACCTGATCGCCAACATTGATACGGAAATAGGTCACGCTCGCCAGCAAAATCCGATACTCTTTGCCTTGCGCTTCAACATAGTAAGCACCGTCATGCTGCGTAAGCGTACCGATAACTTGCTTGCGGGCAACCGGGCCAATTTGCTTGTATATGAAACCGCCATCATCTGCGATAGTTAGTTTGAGGATATCGCCCTCAACTAGCTTAGACTTGCTAGCGTAATTAGCTGGTACCGGGTAATTTTTGCCATCTGGGCCGACCATCGTCTGGCCGTCGAAAACACCCTCGATAACTTTGCCCGAAACATCCTCGCGGCTATTAGTTGGCATCACGACTTGCCCGTCTTCGCCCATTATGCTAATTAGTAACTCTTTGGCGGCAGCCAAATTAGTCTCGGCGTCTTGAATAAGCATCTTGAGCCGCTTGACTTGTTTCTCTGGTAATTCTGACATACTAGTCTCGCAATCCTTTGTATGTTTTTATAATATCATTCCAATTATAACGCATCAGGATATCACGTCAACCCTTTAGGCTATCTTTCCACAAGTTTAACAGATATGAACGCAAAGTCGTTGTAAAAATCGTCGACTGCTTCAGGCATACAAAAACGCCCCCAAATTTTGGAGGCGTTTTCTAAAACAATACGATCGTGCGAATCTGGAAATATATTCGAGATTAAGCGACTTCGACGGTAGCGCCAGCCTCTTCCAAGGCTTTCTTGGCAGCTTCAGCTTCGTCTTTGCTGACTTTCTCTTTGATTGGGCTTGGCGCGTTATCAACCAAAGCTTTCGCCTCGCCGAGGCCAAGGCCAGTTAGTTCCTTGACGGCTTTGATGACGGCAACTTTTTGGCTGCCAGCGTCTTTCAAGGTGACGGTAAATTCAGTCTTTTCATCAGCAGCGGCCGCACCAGCGTCAGCAGCTGGACCAGCAACGGCAACTGCGGCGGCAGCTGGCTCAATGCCGTATTCTTCTTTGAGGATATTCTTTAATTCATTTACTTCGAGAACTGTCAATTTAGTCAGCTCTTCGGCAAGTTTCTTTAGATCTGCCATAGTAATTCTCCTTGTAATTAAAACTTTTTTAATTAGATTGGTTGCTTAAGCGGTTGCTTTGTCTGCCACACCGTCCAGCAATGCATGCAGATTGCCAGAAAGCGCGTTGGTGACGTCGTGCACTGGACTGAGCAGTTGCGCCACAGCCTCGGCGATGAGCTGATTCTTGCTCGGCAAGCCAGCCAGAGCTACCACATCGGCAGCGCTCTGAGCCAGGCCTTCACCGCTGAATCCAGCGACTAGTTCGACGCTAGGATGAGTCTTCGCGAAGTCATTAAGGACTTTAGCGGCCATCACCTCGTCGTCGCTAGAAACAGCATAAATTAGCTGGCCTTGCAGCGCAGAAGTATCAGTCTCTTTGAACGTCTCGCTAGCAGCAAAAGCTACGCGCACCAAGCGGTTCTTGACAACTTTAACGACTACGCCATTTTCGCGAGCAGCTTTGCGCAGCTCTTGCAATTCAGCTACGCTGGTGCCCTGGTATTTAGCCACGGCAATAGCTTTTGCGCTGGCAAACAACTCGCTCATCTCTGCAACCAAAGCTTGTTTCTTATCTTTGGAAATTGCCATTGATAATACTCCTTTGGTTTATTTGATATTTATGCGATCGTATTGTTAAGGGGCGACATTCGGCGAGCAACAAAAAACTTTGGCGCTCGCCAAAGACTATACTACAGGAAAAGTTGATTCCCTCGGCGGCATATTAAGCAGAATTACTCCTGCGGCCGCTGTCTCTGGCAATGTCTGATACCTATTATAGCAAATTTTGCTGCATTACACAATAGTAAATGCTTGACATATTTAGGCGTTTCTGGTACAATAGAGATTCGTGAGAACGAAAGCGAGCCCTGGTGTTCATACGGGGGAACATAATACGCCTAACCCTGCTGACAAGCAGGAGTTTTCTAGTCAACAATATCCAGAGAAGTATAATTCAAACGACCTAGTTGACAGTCTGGCTATTGATTATCTAAGAGCAGCCTCTCGGGAGCGTCCTGATCTGATTGAGCATGCTCATAGAGTTTATGGGTTAGTTAAGGCTTTTGCCGGCGATCTTATGCCTGATACACGCGATGCAATTATGCTGCATGATATCGTATCCCGATTCCGCAACCCAGACGGAAAATATAGCCAAGAATCGCGCGACGCTGCCGGACTAGCACTATTAAGATACTTTACCGACCCCAGAATCCCCCATGATAAAGCACGCTATATGCGGGATATCTTGTCAGACTTCGACGAGATTGAGGTAGCAGCTGGCAGACATCGAAAAACATTAGCCGACGAAGCCGCCGCAAGCTTGCCAGACGAGAATAATCGCCGCAAAGATATAGTCAGCGTCATTTCCGATAGGTACGAGGGTGTCGTTCCAAGAGAAGCTTGGGCCGTGTCGGAGGCTCGCATCGATCCGGAATATATGAAAGACTTCTTGAAAACCGTAAACATTGAGTCTGTCATTATTAAAGCCTGCGAGCTGGTTGATAATCTGGAACACCCAACGTCCAGACGAGAGTCTGCTCTATTGCAAGATGTTTTAGAAGCGGAATCGTTCTACGCTCCGCAGTGCGAAGTATTAGGGCTGGAAGCTTTTGGCTCGAAACTGCTAGGCCTAGCAAAACGTATCCGCCTCGAAAAGTTGAACAAGTTTGCTTCGATAGAGCAAGCAAGAGACATGTTATTCAATATAAAGACAGTCGGCGTCAGGCGTATATTGGAGAATATTTTCGGCGACAAATACGATGTTTCGCTTGTAGTCGGCCCTGATTATAGCGGAGAATGCCCTGCCGAAGTTGGCGAGTTCGCAGTTCAACTACCCAGCGGTCGTCTATCTTCTGGCAATTACCGCGTGAAATCTGTCGGCTCGTGTGCTGATAAATTAGATCGCGACAACGGCAATATGCCTATGGATCCATTTGCTCTGATGGATATCTCGCCAGACATCGAATCATCGGCGGAAAACTTTACCGAAATAGTGCAAATCCTTTCTAGCCTGCCAAATATCGAGTTGCAAAAGGCAACTAGCAAAAAATCCGCCATCTACATCCAGGGCGCTAGCGATTATGTCGAGATTATGATCCAAACTTTAACCGAAGCTGGTATAGACAAATCGCAAATTCAAATAAAAGAACAAACTGAAGCGGACATCGAAAAAAAAGGATACAAGAAGATGGAAGTTTCAAAGGTAACGTTTATCGCAAGGCAAGAACATCCGTATAAACCTGGCGAAACAATCAACATTCCTATTGAGTTTCAGTTTTTAACCAAAGATGAGCGCCAACGATCGCGAACTGGCGACATCGCACATATTGCTTACAAACATATTGATGCTAAACTCAAAAAGGAAGGCTACTACAAGCTGCCCGATGACGATCCTAAAAAGAAAGAGTTGGACAAAGAAGCTCGTAAAACGCGCAAACTATTCGTAGGAGTCCTCAACGACATCCATGATCGCATGAGCCGCTTGAATCCTGATAGCTATGAAACCAACGGCCAATCAGACGAAGGCGGCGAGAAGTTATTTTGTGAACTTAAACACCTTTTGCAAGAGCTGGATATAATTGAATTATAACTGCTTAACAATTGATTGAATTTCAACGTTTATTTGCTTGGCTGTCTTGTAATAACCATTGTCATAACATTCTATGACATAAGACGAGGGCAATTCGCTAGCAATTGTACGATAGGCGGCATCAATGCGTTTCTGAAAATTACTACTGCGCGACTCGAAAGTATCTGAAGTGTCTAGACTTTGGCTGCGCTTAGCAATCCGTTTTTTACGCTCGTTCTCGTTGTCGAGAGCTAAAATAATAATGAGATCCGGCTTCATGTAACGTTCGTCTGTAAAAAGTTTAGTAATTGCCATAATATGATCCGTATTAACTCCCTCGCCATAACCTTGATAGGCTAAAGTTGAAATATAGTTACGCGCCGAAATGACAACAGTGCCGCGATTTAAGGCTGGCGCAATTTTTTGTTGCCATAATTCGCGGCGAGCAGCACTAAATAGTGCTAAGTTAATTTCAGGATCGCGGGCTAGAGTGCCGTTCTTGATTAGCGAGCGCAAGTAGCTAGCAATGGGTGTGGTTTTATCTGGGTCGTCGCTGCCAGGCTCCTCTACAATTATCACTTCCCGGCCTCGCTGGCGGCAGTAATCAGCTAGTAGCTCAGCTTGAGTTGACTTGCCTGTACCGTCGTTACCCTCGATGACGATATAAGTACCGCTCATTACATAATCTCCAGCCCTTACAGTAATCCTTCGCTAAGACCAGCGATAGGCTGTGGTAATTCTACCGGCGAAGCATAAGCTCGCGGCAATAACATCCACGGCCGCCAAGCAGCCTTAACAGCAGCAAGATCAGCGCTAATATTAGCTTGATAATTACCAGAAGCCTTGGCGTATTCGGTAGCCACTGGTCCGGTAGCACTAAAAACAATTTGCGCTATACGGTAGCCAACTGGTAGCACGATGTACTCATTTTCGTTGAGATTGTGAATCTCCATAGTCCAGCGATTGATATACCCTGGGTCGCCCCAGCCAGCGCAATAGCAAGCCGAGATACCGATACGGCCAGTAGTACTACGAGCCTGCATACTAGTAGTACCTGGCGGCAGAATGCCAATAAATTCATGAGTATGAGCCAGGATTCGCTCGTTTGGCCGCAAGATGATGACCGGATGATCGTCATTAATACCTTTGATGCTATCAATGCCAGCGACACCTTGATCAGTAATTCGACAGCGAACTTCGCGCCACGGTTTAGCAATTTTGTGTTCACCAAAGTAGCGCCGAACGTCAGTTTCGTCGAATGGATTAAATAACCTTTCCTTCCCCTGACCGCCAGCTCTATAAAAATAATAGCCAAGCGTTACATCAACACTACTACCATTGATACGCGCTGGCGCTGGGTCGCAAACTATATGCCCATCTGCTAATGCTGCTGCAATTTCTCTATCGCTATAAATGCCAGTTGGCGATGATAATTCGGTCGAATCTGTTTTCATGTCTTTTCATTATACATTCACCGCTACCGCTTACACAACTAGCCTGTGATATGATTAAGTTGTGGAACGCAATCAGAAAAAGCAGTGTAGCATAGTAGTCGCCTACGATCGCCGGCGCGGTATTGGCATTGACAACAAACTGCCGTGGGGGCGCAGTTTGCCAGCAGATTTGCAGCATTTTCGCCAATTAACCACTGGTGGTACAGTAATTATGGGCCGTAAAACTTATGAATCTATCGGACATCCGCTACCAAATCGCCAAAATATCGTATTAACTCATACTAAGCTAGACGGTGTCGCAACAGCTAGCTCGCTAGAAAGCGCTCTGCAAATGGCAAGCAAAGATACAATATACATCATTGGCGGCGCAACCGTTTACGCGACCGCACTCAAATCAAATGTGGTAAGTAAAATATACGCTACAGAAGTCGACGCAGAACTTCCAGCGGATACATTTTTCCCCGAGATTGACGATACTTGGCGTAAAACATCAGAAGAATCACATGCTGCTGATGACGCTAACACTTATCCTTATATATTTGCGATATATGAAAAGTAGTCTTGCCATGCAACAACATTTAGACTGAAATTGGCGCTTTGATAGCTGGCCATGGATTGTAGTTTTTTAACCTGAAATCATCAAGGTCATAATCATCGATTGATGGTTTTGGCGTGATATCGAGAGTTGGCAGCGGACGCGGTTGGCGTGTCAACTGAAGTTTTGCTTGCTCGAGATGATTCAAATACAAGTGAACATCGCCGCCCATCCAAACGAATTCACGCGGCCGCATATCAACCTGCTGTGCAATTATCATAGTCAATAATGCATAGCTAGCAATATTGAATGGGACGCCCAGAAATGTATCGCACGATCGCTGATCAAGCCGGCACGATAACCAGCGCCGCTGATCAGAGTCATTGGAATCAGCGGGTGTGGTATAGAATTGAAATAACATGTGGCATGGCGGTAAAGCCATGTTGCCTACTTCGGCAGGATTCCAAGCGGTAACGATTAGCCGCCGTGAGTCTGGACTAGCGCGTAGTTGATTAATAACGTTAGCAATCTGGTCAATATGCTCACCATTAGGTGCTGGCCATGCCCGCCACTGCGCGCCGTAAACCGGACCGAGATCGCCGTTCTCGTTAGCCCACTCGTCCCAGATATGAATTCCGCGTTCTTGCAGCCAGTGCACGTTGGTATCGCCCCGCAAAAACCAAATCAACTCGCCGAAGATACCTTTGGTAAAGAGTTTTTTGGTGGTAAGTAGTGGAAAGCCCTCGCGCAAATCAAAACGCATCATATGTCCGAAGATGCTGAGCGTACCAGTACCTGTCCGGTCATGCTTTTCGACGCCTTCTGTTAGAATACGGTCGAGTAAATCAAGATATTGTCTCATCCCTCCCCTCCTTCTAAAAATAGAGCGAGATACTAGGTCTCGCTCTGAAATTATATGGGTTTATTTTGCTTGATAATCAACTTTGATACCGGGGCCCATCGTAGTGGCGACGGCAACCGATTTAATGTAAACACCCTTAATAGAGGACGGTTTCTGTGCCTGCAAGCTAGCAAAGAAAGTATTGGCGTTTTCAAGCAATTTTTCAGCGCCGAAGCTAACTTTACCAATACCGAGATGAATAGCAGCCTGCTTGTCGACACGATATTCAACCTTGCCAGCTTTGGCTTCTTCGGTAGCTTTGGCGACGTCGGTCGAGACAGTACCGCTCTTCGGGTTCGGCATCAAGCCTTTCGGGCCGAGCAAACGAGCGTACTTACCGAGTTTTGGCATGTAGGCTGGCGTAGCGATTAAGACGTCAAAATCAAGCGTACCCTTGTCAAGAAGTTTGACAATAGCCTCATCACCAGCCAGATCGGCACCAGCTTTTTTGGCTTTGTCGGCATCAGCGTCAGCTGCGAAAACAGCTACCCGAACAGTCTTGCCGGTACCGTGAGGCAGTACTACGGTCGAACGAATATTTTGGTCGGCTTGACGCGGATCGACGCCTAAACGAACGTGAACTTCAACGCTAGCGTCAAATTTGCTCGGATTGGTTTCGGTAGCAAGTTTGATAGCATCGGCGAGCGTATAGGCCTTGTCTTTTTCAACTTTTTCGGCAGCCTGGCGGTAAGCTTTGCCGCGGCGTTCAATCAACGGACGAACTTTTGGCGCTGGGCCTTTTTTGACAGCCGCTTCAGCGTCGCCCTGCGGCGTAGTGTCGCCAGCTTCTTTGCGAGCTTCTTTTTCAGCTTTAGCTTCAGCCTCTTCGATAGCTTTGGCGCTGCGCTTACCGGCTTTGGCAACTGTCGCTTCGCGGACTGAGTGCTTTTCAGCGGCAGCAATTGCCGTTTCAATCTCGGCTATAGTATTTTTTTCGCTGACGTCAAGCTTAAGCTCGGCAGCTTTTTCTAATAATTCGGCTTTTTTAGCCATCAGATATTTAATCCTTTCTGTGGTACAAGCGACTTGACGTCTCCCAACATTGATTTAATAAAACGTCTACGATTATACCAAAAAATAACTAGAAAGTCCACCTAATTTTCCAGAGGTAGTGTAGCATTACCACTATAAAATTATTGACCAAAATACTACGTTTTGCTATGATTGGTCTCATGTCCTGTGAAAATTACGATTAAAACAATGATAAGCCAGGACATAAATCCACGAGTATTTGAAGTTTAGCCTATCCGTGGGGGTATTTAACCAAGGAGATAATTATGCGTTTATACGGGGTCTTGACGACAATCGGCGCCGCTGGTGCAATATGCTTAATAGCAACGCACCCAGCCTATGCCGAAACGAGTACGGGCCGCTCGCTACTACTCGCACAGCAAAATAAAAATAAATTAACAATCGCAAGGAGAACACCGCTGCTAACTACCCAAAACAAGAAAGCCTTGCTAGCAAAAGCGGACGAAAAGCAAACCGGCAGAGTTGATGACGATAAAACTAAAAAACCAGCATCTGCACCAAAGGACAAATCTAACGAGACAAAACCAATCGAACAATCAACCTACGCGATAGTAGCCGCAGGCGATAGCTTGGCGTCAATTGCCGAAAAATACAATACAACCTGGACGCGTATCTTTGACGCCAACGAGTCGCTTAGTAACCCAAATACTATTGACATAGGGCAGAAGCTGCGAATTCCTAACGCAGAAGAGGTCTTGCCAGACCGCTCGTCAGCTATCGTTGCAGCGCAACAAGCAGCCGCCAGCTCTAACGCAGCGGCGCCATCAGCTCGGACTTCTACAGTTACTACGCGATCGTATAGCTCAAAGCCGATTAATTCATCAAGCTACTACGTCGGCAACGGCATGTGGTGCACCGATTACGTTCACAGCCGCCGCCCAGACGTCGCTGTATACGGCAATGCCGGCTATGGTTGGATTTCCAGCGCTCAAGCTGCTGGCAAATCAACTGGTAGCGCGCCGCGCGCTGGAGCTGTCGCGGTGACAAACGGCCATGTTGCTTACGTCGAGTCGGTTAATAGCGATGGCAGCTATACTGTTTCAGAAATGGGTTGGAATTACCGCGCTGGCAATTACAACAAACGTACAGTAAGACCAGGCACATTCGGACAATTCATCTACTAAATAATTATAACTAGTAGAATTAGAAAAACCGCTACATACGCTAGCGGTTTTTTAACTTAGAACAGACAAATTACCCGCGTAAAGACTTATCCGCAGCCTCAACTAGTTCGCGCACAATCACTGCATAATCGTCATATACGCGAAAACCTGCAGCATAAGCATGCCCGCCGCCGCCGAAATATCCAGCTATCTGCTCTGATACTGGCATATTACTGCGTAATTTCCCGGTTAATTTACCGTCAGGGTAAGTTTTGATAGCACAAGCCACTTCAACCCCCTCGACTAAACGCATTTCGTCAAGCACTAGAACGCTCGGATTATACTGATCGCTATATTTCTGGATTTCTTCCCACGGGATATGAATTACAGCTAATTTACCATCGAGCAAATATTCGATACGCTCAATCAAGCGACCTTTATATGCCAAAATCTCTGGCGACTTTTTCATAAATTCGCGGCGTCGTTCTTCAATAGCTGAGTTGCTAGCACCGAGCGCAGTTAATTCGCCAGCGACACGAAACGAGTCGGCTGTGGTATTTTGTGTTGTTAAGCCCAGGCTATCGCTCATGATAGCAATCAGCATATTTTCTGCAGCTTGCGGATTAATTACCCAGCCGGCAGTATGCGCTAGATTGTAAATCAGTTCGCCAGCTGCAACTACCGGCTGGTTGACATGAGTAGCATCAAAAGTCAGCGTCGAATCAGTTGCGTGATGATCCAACACTATAACGGGACGCGTCTCAAGAAAATGACGCACACCTGGCATACTTAAGCTTTTACTGATTAATAGTTCAGCATTAGTATCAACAATGATTGCTAAGTTGGCATTCGTGTCAAAATCGCTAGTTATTCGATCCCAACCGTGAATGTAACGTAAGTATTTCGGGGTATCAACTGGACAGTGCAGCTGAACATTTTTGCCGAAGTCACTTAGAATTTCTTCCAGGGCTAAACTGCTGCCGATACTGTCACCGTCAGGATTTTCCGCTTGGACTACAACAATTTTCTGCGCGTTATTGATAGCGTCAATAGCTTTGTCAAACATCACCTAATAGTATAGCAGCAATTAGCTGGCCTTGCATTCGAATTAGCCAGATAAACTCTGCATAGAAAGAGCAGCTTTACGGCTTCTTATCAAGAATGATTAAGTGTTCAATATGCGGCGTACGCGGGAAAAAATTATAGCCGCGATGCCAGGCGATTTGGTAGCTTTGCTGGAGTAAGGCGACGTCGCGGGCTTGAGTGACAGGGTTGCAGCTGAGATAGAGGATGCGTGGCGGCAGTTTTTGCAACAATGTCGCAATAACGTCGGGATGCAAGCCGGCACGCGGCGGATCAACGATGACGATTTCCTTGCCTGTAATATAATCAAGAGCTTGTTCGCTGGGAGCGAGGACAGCGCGGGCGTCGGTGCGGCCGAGCTCGGCGATGTTGCGCTGCATTTCGCGGACAGCGTCGGTGTTGATTTCCACCAGCGTGACGTTGCCGCCGCCAATAGTCAGGCCGATGGTGCCAACGCCGGCGTAAAAATCAAGAATTGGCTGGTCGGCAGCGAGCGGCACCCCAGAAAAAATTTGGGCAACTTCACGTGGGTCCCGAATTATTTTCTGGTGGTGCCCGAGTTGCCGACCCGAGTGTTGGGTATTGCAATCGCGCGACACCCACTCCTTCATATCGCGCAGCGCCTGCTCGTAAACTGGGATGTTGACTTGGAAAAAGCCTTCGCAGGCGTAGCGGAATGGTATGCCAAGGATAGCGTCAATCAAGGTAGTGTTGCCGAAATGCGCCAAGCGTTCAGTGATGCGGCTGGCTGGCGAACGTGGGTCAGAATAGATAATTTCCCCGCCCTGAGCTGGCAGCTCGGTGGCTTCATCGGCGGTAATTATTTCGGGCAAGCGATCTTTAACATACAACTGCCATACGCAACTTCCCGATTGATCGCAGCGGACGAGCAAGGTTTTGAGCTGGCGAGCCGAGACATGTTTATGGCGTAGCAAGTCGCGGATTGCACGCGCCAAGTTGTTGATTTCTGGGCGCGCCAAGCTCGTGTCATTGACGACAATCTTGCCCTTGCTGCCGCGGCGGAAAAATGCCAAGTCAAGTGTATCACCAGATGATTCTTCACGGTCGCTATCCGCGTCTATCTCTTGGTTATTATCAGAAAATAATTCGGGACCCGAGACAAGCCCAGATTTTTTCTGAGATACCGCTCGGGATACTACCGATTCACTATACCAACTAAACTCAGCTTTGTTGCGGTAACCATATGCAACATTGTCGCAATAAATGTCAACTGTCTCTGGTAATGCAATACCATGCAGCGTAAAGGCGTCGTCGATCAATTGCCTTTTGTACGCCTGTTCAATCTCGAGCGGCATGATTTGCCAAGGGCTGGTCGAAAGATAACTGTCTGGATCGCGCGGCTGGATGCGGTCGGGGCTTGGCAAAGTTACCTCCTCGACAACTGCTTCGACGAAGTGCGACTTCTTTTTGGTAATGCGGACAGTAACCGTCTCGCCGGGCAATCCGCCCCATACGAAGCATTTGCGGCCATCGGCCAGCGTCCCTAGCGCTTGCCCGCCGCCAACGATTTTGTCAAGGTGAATAGTCTCGAGTGACTGTCTTTTCATCATACATTATTATAACAAAATGAAAGATACCGTTTGACATAGATCACGAAGACTATCCCCGCAGCAATAACGCATACCTTTCCAACGACCAAAATTATGACGCTAGTAACTTAACAGTGTGGCGAGCGATTTCGACGCCTTCATCTGTCGGTATGACAATGATTGGCTTGCTGACTGCCGCTTGCGAAATACTAGTAAATTCAGTCGGGTTAAGACAGGATTTATTACGATTGCCGTCAAGTATGAAGTCGAGACATTCCAAGTGAGCAACGATGCGCCGGCGCAAATTCGCCGAACGTTCCCCTACCGTGCCAGTAAATACCAGCAAGTCGGCGCCGTTCATGGCGACCACCATCGCACCGATAGCCTTATGGACACTGTGAATCAAAGTCATAAGCGCTAGATGAGCAATATGGTCGCCATTAGCTTCGCTATCAAGAATTTCACGAATATCGCTAGTTCCGCTGAGTCCGAGTAGGCCGCCCTTCTCATCAAGATAATGCTCAAACTGATCATCATCGAGACCAAGTTTAGTTTTGAGCGCCATAGCAGCAGTGTAATCGATAGAACCGGTACGCGTTGCCATAATTACCCCCTCTAGCGCCGAGTAACCCATGGTGTTGTCGATACTGCGCCCGTGAAAAACTGCACTCACCGACGAGCCGCTACCTAGATGACAGACGACGACCTTTGGTGGTAATTTGCCGCGGTTCCACAGCTCATTAACGGCAGACGAAACCGACAAACCATGATAGCCAAAACGCTTAATCTCGAAGCGATCGGCGTCCTGCAGATTGATACCATAATTCCAGGCGTAGCTCGGCTTGCGAGCGTGAAAAGCACTATCCGAAATTAGCGCTACTGGTACAGTCGGCAGCGACGAGCGCAGAGCCTCTAGCTCTTGCAGCGTACCGGAGACATGAATCGGGTCAAGCGGCAAAATATCGCGTACATACTGGACGACGTCGTCGTCAACAAGCCTGTCTTTGAGAAAATAGTTGCTCGGCGCAACGATCCGCAAGCCGATCGCGCGAACGTCGCTAGGACTTTCTAGTAAATGTTCGCGGTTAAAAATGCCATACAGATGTGCGGCCGACTGGGAAATGTCAGCAAAACCAAGCGGTACTTGCCGCGTATCGCCGCCAGTACGCAGCGTCGCGATTAATTCGCTGCCGCTCTGCTCGATATGTAACGCGGCAACTTCTTTGAGCTTGTCGTCGACCAGCGCGTATTTGCGGCTAGCGCTGCCTGGATTTGCGATTAGTAGTAATGACATTCCCCCACCCTTTTCTTTACGTTAATTTGTTTGCCCGTGCCAGGCTTCCTCTTTTGCCTCGTCTAGTCCGCGCGCTGCTGGCCACACCCAGGCGTCAATTTCCGGCAAGTCAACGCCGTTAGCTTTTATGTAAGCAGTATTCTCGTCAATCTTGCCCTGGTAGATCGAAGCCAAATGCTCGGCCTCCTCAAAAGGAATGACACCATTGCGGCCCAGCTGGCGGAATGCAGCAATTGCTAAATCATAGCGGCTGGTTTCGTTGCGAACATGCATATCAAACGGCGTGGTCGTCGACCCGATCTCTTTGTAGCCGCGAATATCGAAGCGCGTCGAATCAACAGCATAGTTAAAGAGAATCGATTTGACTGTCTGCGGATAGCCATGGAAATTGAAGATAACTGGCTTATCATCTGTAAACACCTTGTCAAAGAACTTTTGGTCGGCAACGCGGCGCAACGTACCAAAGCCAACAGTAGTCAGACTCGAAACGTTAACGCAGCGAATTTTAGCGTTCGGGCAATGCGTTTTGACAATATCAATAGCTGCCATAGTTTCTTTGGTTGGATAATCGCCGCAAGCGGCCATAACTAGATCAGGATGTTCATCGCTAGCAAAATCCCAAACCATCAGACCAGCATCGACCTGTTGGCGAGCGAGTTCTGGCGACAGCCAGCGCGGCTCGAGAGTTTTGCCGGCCACCAGCGCGTTAATCTGGCGAACGCTTGACAGCATATGCTCTAAGCAAACTAGCGTGACATTACCGTCCGACGGGAAGTAAACATCACTGAAATTACTCTGGCGGCGTAGAATATCGTCGATAAAGCCAGGGTTCTGGTGACTGAAACCATTATGATCTTGGCGCCACCCGCTCGAGGTCAGTATATAGTTGATACTAGGTATGGTACCACGCCATTCGACGTTACGGCTTTGAGTAAGAAACTTAGCATATTGATCAACCATACTGCCAACAACCTGCAAAAAAGCCTCGTAGCTAGCAAACATAGCGTGGCGACCCGTTAGTACGTAGCCTTGCATTAAGCCTTGCATGTTGTGTTCGGACAACATTTCCATGACTCGGCCATCACGCGACAGATCCTTATCCCACTCCATGATTGGCCATTGCCAACTGCGGCTAGTAGCCTGGAATATCTCGTCAAGCTTGTTGGAATAAGTCTCGTCTGGGCTCATGAAACGGAAGTTCTTACTCTCGGCGTTGAGACGAAAGACCTCGGTCAAGTAAGCACCAGCCCGGCGCATACTGCTAGAGCCAATAGTGCCAGGGATTTCGGCGTCTTCAGCGAACTGCTCGACATCTGGCAGCACCAGCGGCCGATAAACAGTTGCGCCGCCACGAGCATGCGGCGACATACCCAAGCGCTTCTCTAGCTGTTCAGGCAAGATATCCTTGACAAAATCACCAAAACCTGTTGCTTCGTTGAATAGCTCGTCAAACTTATAACTCTTGAGCCACTGGTTCAAGGTTTTGAGCTGCTCGGGATCAGATTTTGCTTCACTGAGCACTGTCTGGTGTGCTAGGCAATTACCTTCGATTTTGTTACCCTCGACAAATTTCGGCCCAGTCCAGCCCTTTAGCGTGCGCATGACAATCATCGGCATGCGCGGCGCTTCTGTGTTCGTACTAGCACGAATCTCGGCAACCAAATTGTGCGCCCACTCAAGCGCGTTTGCCATTTCGTCGTGCGGATCGACGCCGTCTTTTGTAGCGTCAACAATGCGCGGCTCATAACCGTAGCCGCTAAAGAGCGTCATCAGTTCGTAATTACTCATTCGGCCAAAAACAGTCGGCGCTGAAATCTTATAACCATTGAGGTGAAGAATTGGCAATACCGCACCATCTTTGCGCGGGTTAAGCAACTTATTGAGATGCCAAGCGCCAGCCGTCGGCCCAGTTTCGGCTTCGCCGTCACCAATCAAGCAGGCTACCGTCAAATCAGGATTATCCATCGCTGCACCATAACTAGTGCTGAGCGCGTAACCAAGTTCACCGCCCTCGAGAATCACGCCCGGCGTCTCGGGATTAGAATGGCTCGGAAAACCGTACGGCCAGCTAAATTCGCGGCATAGTTTGCGAATACCATCCAAGTTAGTCTCCATCGACGGATCAAAATTAGCAAGCGTACCTTCCAAAAACAGATTAGCTTGCAATGCCGGGAAGCCATGACCTGGCCCCAGTACAAACATCATGTCCTTATTATGTTTCTTGGCCGAATAGCTGAGATGCGCGTAAGCAAAGTTAATACCTGGCCCGCTTCCCCAGTGTCCGAGAATCCGCGATTTGATATCGTTAAAAGTTAATTCCTTTTTCAGCAGATGATTTTCTGCCAAAAATATTTGCCCCACCGTCAGATAGTCTGCCGCACGCAAATATTGCTTTATCGAGTGTTTTTCGTGTGCATTCATAACTACATATTATAAAGGTTATGGTAAATATTGCCAACTGATTAGCCGCTTTTTCGTGATAAAATCACATTATGAGACGCCAAGTCGCCACCCATTCGCAGCATTTTTTGCGTAATCCACGCTTGATTGCCGAGCTGATAGGCCACAGCAACATACGCCGCGGCGATTTGGTAATAGATATCGGCGCTGGCAGCGGCGCCATTACGGCAGTGTTAGCACGCCGATGCCGGCAAGTTTTAGCATACGAAAACGAACCAGGCACTCTCAACAAACTACAGCAAAATATGCGCCGGCACAAAAACGTCAAAGTAATAGCGCAAGATTTTCTGCAAGCGAAATTACCAGATGAACCATACAAAGTTTTTGCTAATATTCCCTTTCACTTGAGCGCCGACATAGTACGCAAATTGACTAGCAACGACGAAATGCACGCACCGCGATCAATTTACCTGATCGTCCAAAAACAATTCGCGCAAAAAATAGTACCGAGCGACTGGCACTTTACCTCTCAATCAGGCACACAACTAGCTCCATGGTGGCAGACACGAATCCGCCGACCGCTACGCCGCACAGATTTCACACCGCCGCCAGCAGTCGATACCGTGCTGCTAGAGCTGAAACCGCGACCCGAGCCGCTCTTGCCTACATTAGAACGCGACGAGTACCAAAGTTTCGTCACAAAATGCTACGCCTCGCAAAAAGCCTTCGCTGCCGTACCACGCGCCAAAGCCAGCATCAACCCTGAACGCAAACCGTCAGAATTGACTCCCGAGGAATGGGTGCGACTGTACAAGCTATGATATACTTAAAGCGTAAGCTTTAAAATTAGCATCCTTTATGAAAACGAGACTCGTAAGTATTATCACAGGAACTATAATAGTTTTTACATTTTTACTACCGAATGCTGCTCACGCAACATCAAAGTACGACGCTTTGACTGATAAACTTACTACACCAACCATGATTAACTATACGTCTATGTATGGTAAAACATGCGGCTCTACTACAGACGACTACGCGAATAAATGGCTATGGGCGTTTCGACGACAGCAATCTAACGACCGTGAAAATCATCCAGCAGCAGTCAAAAGTTTAGAGACAGCTATTTCTTCGGCTGATGGGGCATATGCTGTAGTGTATGAACGCGTTGACAATGATACAGGCAAATCGTATCGCATACACATATACTGGACAGAGCACGATAAAGAGTCCTTCGAGACTATATTCTCAGACATGTGGCGCACTGATGGCAGTATAGCCATTCAAAGTAAGCCTGGTCATTACAAACGCCTCCATTACGCATTAGTATCCAGTCCATTGATTCAAAAAAGTACACTTTGTACACCCGAATTCATCTGGGGATATCCTGATTTTGACAGACAAAGCGTATGGATTCATACAGATTCCGCTAAGAAGATCTTTGTATCTACGTTCGACACGACATACCCCGACGGATATACAGGCAGACAGATTCCAAGTAAAGATCCTGCGCTGACCTGGAAACCAACATCATCACACTATGATGATTTGATGGAAAAGATAACAACCGACAAGTTGATAAATTATATTGATAACTATTATGGCAAAACATGTGGCTCGCCAGCTAACGATTATTCTAACTCGTGGCTGAAAGCTACCGAACGGCAAGGAGCTTTTTATCGTAGAGATTATTACAGCAACTATATGAGGAGTTTGAAAAAAGCTATGGCGACGGGTGCTTATGCAATAGGATACGAGCAGAAGAATAGACACAACAATACATCTAACCCATATTTTATAACCGTATATTGGGCAGAAAATAAATCAGACTTCAAAATAAGATTCCTAGGTGAGTATCCAAAAAGAAAATTGTATATTTGGCGTAATCGTGGCGCAACTAGTAAACTATATTCTGCTACAGTAGGCAGCCCAGCCCTAATTCAAGCTGCTGGCAATTGTGAGGTAAGCTTCCTTTGGGGCAACAATACAAATGAAGGTGCTGCTGATCAAGCGTTCGAAGAGTATGGCTACAATATGAAACTTTTTAAATCCACCTTCGACGTCGAATACCCCGACGGTTATCGCGGCATGAAAGTTCCAGGCAATCCGGCAAAGCTCGACTATCTAGCGCTAGGCGATTCATACTCTAGCGGCGAGGGCGATACTGAAAAAAATAGCGCAACCAGGCAAAAATACTATCGCCAGCTAACCGACGTTAACGAAGATAAAAAGCAAGGCATACCAGGAGAAAAGTGCCATATCAGCACACGTTCGTATCCGTATAAATTAGCGCAATATATGGAGTTGAAGCAAACAGGCACTAAGCAATGGGACACAGTAGCGTGCGGTGGCGCGACCATCTATGACTTGAATGGCAGCAATCCTGGCGGATACGACGGGCAGAATGACCGACTAAGAAACTACGCTGACAAAAACACACTGCAGAAGATGGCACTCAACGAGATGATTCCAGGGCGCGTCAAGCAAATCGAGTTCGTAAAGAAATACCAACCAAAGGTGATTACGCTGACGGCGGGCGGGAATGATGTGGGGTTTGGTAAAAAGATTCAATCTTGTATCGACCCGCGAGTTAGTATACTGACATGCGATTGGGCAAAAAATGAGATGGATACCCTGGGGTCACAAATTAAGGGTCAATTCGATCAACTTGTCGAGTTGTATAAAGAACTAAAAGCGGCAAGTCCTGGTTCAAAGATATACGCGATCGGATATCCACAGTTTATAACTGATGCGGAACCGGCCGCATGTGGACTGAATGCCGGAGCCATAGATTTAGATGAGCGACGAATGGTCGTCCGCGCCACTCAGTATATGAACGAAGTAATCGAAGCTGCTGCGCGCAAAGCTGGTGTAAAATATGTAGATATTTCACAAGCACTGAACGGCGGCAAGATGTGCGAGAAGCATCAGATTTACATGACAGGCATAGTAGGCTTGGGTGAGCAAGAAAGTTACCATCCAAACAAGTTTGGCCACACTGTGATATTTGTTGAGATAGCGAAACAGCTGAATCACGAAAGTCTGTTGACTTATAGCAAATACCCTACTGCTGGCGATGAATCAGTAAATGCACCTTCATCAATCTATTTTGACAAAGGTGCACCTTCGTCCGTGAATACTACAATGCTAGCAAACTCCAAACCTTCAAAAGGCAGTAAGCAGAAAGTTGCGCTGGCAAAGAACTCGCTGCAACCTGGTAGTTCGGCTCGTGTCGAGATTCGATCTAAGCCAGTGGACCTAGGCAGCTATACTGTGTCAAGTGACGGATCTATGAGAGAAACGATAACTATTCCAGACAATATTTCCGCCGGCTATCACACCCTATTTGTGTACGGCAAATCCGCAAGTGGCGAAAATATCAAGATCACTCAGACGCTACTGGTAACGGGCAAAGATAAGGAAGATCTTGACGATGATGGAGTAAAAGACGCTAATCAACCATGTGGAGCCTTTTTGAAACCTTCAGGGAAAGACGAAGACCTTGACGGTATCGATGACGCCTGCGACCCTGAAATCACCGACCCGATTCTCTATGTCGCTCGCAATGGTAAATCAGAGTTTAACGAAGACGAAGGTAAAATCTATGTCTTTCGCAATACTAGAGCAGCGAAATTAACAGGTGTAAACAATGACTATATTGACAAATCAAGTAACAAAGATAATACTGAAGCACTCATTGCTAGCAGCCTAACAGAAGATACTAAAAATCTCTTCTTTAGTAAATTTATCATCATGAAAGAATATGATAAAGAGAATAACATTCCAAAAGATACACCTATAATTTTATCCAAAGACATGAATGATAAATGCTATGCCTTAAAACCAGAAGATTATTTATCACCTGCTCTAAGCCCGTATGATAAGAATTATAAATCACGTAAACTAATAAAGTTAAATAAGCTGCCGAAGGGGGTTGGTTGTGAAGAATAAGAAAAATATCGTCAGAAGAATATTTCAATATAGTACAAGCATAACCATTGCATTGTGGTTGGGTTGTTTTCTTCTTGGTTACTCCACTAGGCAGACAGAAGCTGTCTTTAGGTTTGGTCTGATCG
>ERZ772956.683-NODE-683-length-24506-cov-16.274017_pt1 | contig 24506 bp, 34 predicted proteins | sample MGYA00580683_ERZ772956 | MGnify/ENA primary metagenome ERZ772956 (study PRJEB29015, sample SAMEA2738077) | human oral metagenome | biome: human oral; feature: human-associated habitat; material: saliva | place: China | collected 2212 ... | reverse complement strand
AATAATAAAGTTAGAAAAGCCTTAAAGTATAAACGTTTAAGGCTTTTTGTTTTGCATTTGACTATGTTGTAATTTGAAACATATAGTATTTTTTGTGATCTTTTTTATTGTATTGTTTAATCATTTTTTATCATTTTATCATATATCAAAGAAATTAATAATTATTTACTCTTTTCCTGCTTCAATTTCCTCAAATTAATAATTATAAAAACAGGTTAACTATATTTATTAAGTCATCTTTATATTTAGTTAAATCCATAGGTGTAGAAATTTCTATTTTTTCTTTTTTACCATTGTTTAATACTATATATTTCTTACTTCGATTAAGATATATTCTTACTATCCATTTTCTTATGCTATCATCTAGTAAGATGTTAAAATATGTTTGATTATCACGATAGAATATTCTATTGTTGTTTACTACATCATTTAATAATACTTTAGTAATGGCATACGCCTCAAGTTCTTCAGGAGTTGTTACAATTCCATCATCTTCAATAATATCTTCGTCAAACTCGTGATCATCGTGTTTATCATTAGCAGTTGTATTTAGTGCTGCACTTAGTTTACTATTTACCTGGTCTGTTATAAAAATACGGAACGTTTTTTTGACAATAGGAGTGAAACGTTCTACAACTTGTTTAGTTTTTACCCCGTCATATATTTCATTTAGTAAATATTTAATAAATGCTTCTGATGGTTCGTTCCATTGTTGGTTTAAATAATCTTTTAATGAATTTACGTATTTTAATTCATATGCAGTTTTTGAAATCTTAGAAACCTCGAAATTCTCTTTTGTAAATTTAAAAATTTCTATAATGTGATTATCCTTTAACTCGCTTATATTAAATTGTAAAAATGGCGTACTATCCATTTTGTTTTGTTCATCTAAATCGGTGTAAAATCGGTATTCTAAACCATTAGTCAGTATTCCAAATTTAGATGTGGTAGTTCCGAAATATCTAAATAATTGTGAATCATGATTATCTAATTTTTCATTAACTGATTTGCACTCTATTAAAATAACGGGTTCATCCCCTTGTAAAATAGCGTAATCAACTTTTTCTCCTTTTTTAATTCCTACGTCAGCAATAAATTCTGGTGAAAATTCTAAAGGATTAAATACGTCATACCCTAATAACTGGAAAAAGGGCATTACTAGTGCTGTTTTGGTAGCTTCTTCTGTATTTAGTGTATCTTTTAATTTAACAGTCCTCTCCGATAACAATTTAATTTGTTCTGTGAATTTTTCCATAATTAATTCTCCTTTAAATATATTTAATTCTTTCCTCACATATTCTATAGTCTAGTTTAAATGATTTAGATATGTGAGTAATATTGTTTATTTCTTTTATTTCCTCATCTGAGATTATAAAATAACTTGCGAACAGGTCGGCTTCTATTTCTTGTCTTGATAATGGTACTCTTGAAATACGTCTAAGGAAATGCAAGTTTGAACCTCTGTGCACCTAATTCATGAGCCATAGTATATCGTTTATCCTCGTCAGATAAGTTGTTATTAATGTGTATATAGTGATATGTTTTGTTGCAAATTTCCAAAGTGTGATATAGCCCGTTGTTTGTTCCTAAATCGTTAAATAGTACTGTTATCCCTAATTGTCTAGCGATATTAAATGGATTAGTTGTTCCGTACTCCTTAATCAAGGAGTGGTAAACATCTTTAATCGTCATTTTCTGATTTGTGACGTGCCATAGCAATTCTTGCTGCTTGTTCGATTGAAGCACGCACTAATTCTTTTGTTACTTCATCCATTGGCTCGCCACTATACATCAAGGCTTGATTACTATTTAAATTATCCATCAGGTCATTTACCATGTTTGCTATATCAATTTTTTTTTTGTTTGCTTTATCTTCTACTAAATCAGATTTATTTATCCCAAAATAATTAGCCATCATTTCTATTTTATCTATCCTAGGATAAGATTTTCCGTTTACCCAATCACTTATTGTTGAATAACTTATTCCTAAATTTTCAGATAGTTGGGTTCTTGAAACTTTATTAATTCTTAAATATCTTTTCAAATTATTGCTCATTGTTTTTTTGTTACCTAAATTACTCATGTTATCACCTCTTTTATGCTGTTATTATACGATATTATCGTAAAAAATTCAATCTTTTTTTAAAAAAATACGAAAAAACCGAAAAAATATTTAACTTTACGGTTTAACCGTAATGTTAAATAATAAAACAGAAAGGAGACTATCTATATGAATATTTCTAAAAAGATAACAACTGACCTAAGTGGAAAAATTATCTCGATTTAATATAAAGAAATAGAAACTGATGATGTTTTTTTATCAGAAGATGAAGAACCAATTCGAAACGAGATAATCAATATATTAGCAAAACATAACTTACCTTATTGGAAAGCTAAGTTTATATTAGAAAGAACTACAGCATTCCTAGATAAAGAAGCTGTAGTACAAAATATTATTTAAAATTACTAATCAGAGTGATAGCAGATTCTCTGATAGCTTTAACTTCATCACTAGTATTATCAGGATGTGAACCTGTAGAAAAAAGTAAACTTTCAGAAATATCAGTTTTTAATGTTTCTTCTAACACAGTAATTTTTCCTAATTGATCTTTATATTTCAGTGTGAGTTTTACGTCGCCTTTAAATCCCGGATGAAGATTAGTAGAAAATTTTTGATTAGGAGCAATAATACTACCAACTACTGATTTCATTTGTAATTTATTATTTAAACTATCTAACTCTGTATGAAACGTGAGTTCTAGTATTCTTGCAGGAGTTTTTCCAAAGTTTTTTATTGTCAAATTCTTTTGGAAGTTTAACCCGTAAATAGTCTCTATATACGGGACAACATATGGTTTAGAAGAGTTATATATAGATTTTTTAGCTTGATATAGGCTTAAGCTAGAAATTATTACTGATATTAGCGATATAACTATTGGAACAATAATTATTAAATAATCAAATGTTGTTCGTTGCATATAATTCACCTCCTTTCATCGTTATTATACTATGAAAGTTAAGTGTAAGGTGATGAAAATAAAAATTTAGAAAGGAGTGATTAATATGTTCTCTAGTGATTTTATTGACAAACTTATCGACACAATCGCGGAGAAAGTTTATCAAATTTTAAAAGAAAAGTTAGTTCTTGATAGACGATACAACCAAAAAGAACTCTGCAGAGAGTTAAATATAGGGCAAGATACCTTAGCTGAACTTAATATTCGAGGACTTAGACCTACTAAAGTAGGTAGACAATACATTTACTTAGAAAGCGAAGTTAATAAGTTTTTAAAAGAAAATACAATTTAAATTTAAGATATCTAGCACATATCAAAGAAATTAAAGAAAGGAGCATAAGCAATGTGCAAAGATGAATTAATAGAAGAAAATCAAAGATTAAAAATAGATAATGATCACTTAAGATTTGAAATTAAAGTATTACAAGAATGTTGTAGATGTTATAGACAAGATTTAATCAATGAGATAGAAAAAAAAAGTATAGATAAATATAGAAATTGTTTAAACAATAAAAAGGCTAGTAAAAACTAACCTTTATGAGTTTCGTTGCAACAAAAGTAACATCCATCAAATTTTTTATATGGATATTTTCTTTGGGCTTCGTGTATAGCATAAATAGAATTAGAGAAATACCCTATGTACTCTCTATTTCCAACACGAGGAACGAAATTACAATTTTCTGTATGAACTTCATGTCTACCTTTATCGTCAACATTTTTATTGAAGTAATAAAATTCACTCATATTAATTAAATCTCCTTTCTAAAGTATTAAGTATTTCATTGAAAAGGTTTAGTAGTAGAATTTAATTTCCTGGAAATACTCAAATAAATTATACCAAATTAGTGAAAGAAGGTCAAACATTTATGAAAAAGTTTAATGAGTTAATAAATGAACGTTTAACAGAGTTGAACATGAGTAAGTACCAATTAGCAAAACTAACGGGTATTTTTGAGCAGAGAAACTAAATAATAAAGTTAGAAAAGCCTTAAAGTATAAACGTTTAAGGCTTTTTGTTTTGCTACTTGAATGCCATTTGAATGCCAAATTTTTATTGAGCCATAAAATTAGCAAACTTATCAGCCATATTATCTCTTTGTTTTTCTGTTACGTGAGCGTAAATACTCATTGTTGTTTTTAGGTCAGAATGACCTAATCTATCTTGAACTTCTTGAATGGTAAAGCCACTTTCAAACAGTAAGCTACAATGTGTATGTCTAAAACCATGTATCTTTATTTCTTTAAACTTGTGTTTCTTACATATTTTCTTTAACTTATCATTTGTGAAGTTAAGATATAAATAATCATTTGTAATATCGTTTGTAAAACATAATTGATTTTTCTTTACTCTAGTACCAATAGAGAAAAACAATTCTTTCTGTTTGATTTTCCAACGTTTTAAAATAAGTTTTGTTTCTTCATCAATACTAATTTTTCTTATACTACTTTTACTTTTAGGGGTCTGAACAGTTATCTTATGTTCACTATTAATAGATAAAGTCTTATTGATGTTTATTGTATTGTCTATAAAATCAATGTCAGACCACTCAAGAGCTTGTAACTCCCCTTTTCTCATACCAGTGTAAGCTAGCACCCTAAACATAGCATAAAGCTTTATGTCGTTCAAATCATCTACTAATTCAAGGAATTGTTTTAATTCATCTTTAGTATAATATAAATCTTCATCACTGCTAGTAATGTCTTCTTGCTTTTTTGGTAGCAAAACATCTTTCATAGGGTTACTGTAAATAACGTTCATTTTAACAGCATAAGCAAAAACCATGCTGCCATAAATCTTTATTTTCTTTAAAGTTGAAATAGAAAACTCCTTACTATAATCACTAATTATTTTTTGACAATAAGGTAATGTTATTTTTTTCAGTTGAATGTTTGCTAATCTATCCAGTAACAACTTGAATACGTATGTATTCACAACTAATGTACTTTCTTTAATCGTATGCTTGTAACCAGTTAACCATAAATCAAATATTTCTTTAAACGTTGTAACATCTGTATTTAATAAGCCATTATTATCTATTTCAGTTTTAATTTTAGCTTCACATAATAAAGCTTCTTTTTTTGTTTTAAAACCACGTCTTGTAGTTTTCTTAATTTTACCAGTCAATTCATCTTTACCTAGATAAATCTGCACCAAATAATACTTCCTATTATCACGTTTACTTATATATTCTTTAATCATTTTCAATATTTCCTTTCTATCTAGCACATATAAAAGAAATTAATGATTTATCAGCTCGTATAATGAGTTTTAAGACATCTAAATATTTTTTTGGTGAATTATATCAAAAGACAAATATAAGGCTTAGAAACGATTTAAATAGCTGTTAATTTAAAGCAAGTTGTTAAAACCTTGATATTACAACGTCTGTATGGCATAATAAAGATGCTATAAAATTAACTTGTTAATCATTTTCAGCACTAGTTGTTTCCAACTGATGCTTTTTTCTCTTTTATTTTTCATTCTATAAATTTTTTATATTCTTAGAAGATATAAAAATTATTTAAAAGTAGTTTTCCTTTTACTTATTGATTTTAAAATGTTATATTAGTAATACATATCACAGAAGAGAGGCGAACAAAAATGAAAAAAATTATTGGAATTATTCAAGTTGTATATGGATACATTCTATTAAATTCCATTTTGAACGTTATTTTATTTTTTTTACCTCAAAAATTAATATTTATATTATTTTGTATCTCAATAATATTATTGAAAATTACTCCTCATCCAACAAGTCATCAGAATCCTTTTGCTTTTTCTCTTGATTTTCGTTTTTCTCATAATTAGGCTTCTCTAATTCAATTCCAATTTTTTTTAATTCATTTGCTTTTTCAGCATTTTCTAATCTTTTTTTGTTTAGTTCTTCTTCATTTATTTTTAAAAGAATCTCGTTATTTTTTTCTTTATAGTCGTTATCTATTTTCATACCTCTAATTTCTTCTTTTATTTTTTTTCTTTCTAAAATAAAAGGCAATGCCCCTTTTATTTTGATTCCTTTTATATCTAAATTGCCAAAAATTGAAGCAATTAATAAACTTACAGCTGTTATTTTATTATTATCGAATAATTGTTCAAGTTCAAACCATCCTGGACTTTCAACATGAGTTTTTATATTTACTACCTCATCTTTATTTTTGTTACTGTTAATTATGTCAAACAGCTTACCCCATAATTCAGAATCTACAGGTTTTTCGGAATTAATTTTTAATAGTAAGTGTAATTTATTATTTTTAATATATATAGGTGTTAGAAGCCTATCAATATATTCTCCAAACTCACTAATATCAATAACAGATTGATGCATTGTGATAGTGTAAAATAGGTTAGGGCTTAATTTAGATTTATCTACTTCATTTAACCATTTTACATTTCTTCTTTTTCTCGATATAGAAACGCTATGTTTTCTGACCAATGACGGATTATTTTTTAATTTTAACTCATATTCTCTTTGTGCTTTTTCTTCTAGTTTTTGCTGCTCTTCTCTAGTGATTTCATAAGTATCACTAGTAATAACACCTACTAAAAATTTTCTAGAGCTAATATAAGGAACCATAATAATATCACCTATACTCATTTTCTGAACAAAATTTTCAATTCTAGAGGCAATTTGTGCTACAGCTGATTTTGATAGTTTATAGTGTTTTGAAATACTAGATTTATACATAGTTTTGTAGAAGTTTTCTTTATCCCTCATTATTGCCTTTTCGCTTCTCTTTCTTTGTATAATTTTCCCATTTTTATTTGTATAAGTTATATATTTTTGAACTTTTATTGGTGTATTTTTTATAGAGTTTATTTCATCGAGCGTCAATTTATCATACCTTAATCCTATTATTCCTGTTTTTTTAAAATCCTCATATTCCTCTCCTTTTCCTGCTCTTACTAACCAGTATTTTGTTTTTTCTGGTATTTCCAAAATTTCTAAAATATTATCCATAAAATTTTCTCCTTTATATGTAAATATATGTTATAATAAAAGAGAGTTTTATTTTTCTGAAATTCTTTGCATATCTCCATACTATCTTGTTTAGTCGCTTGTTAGTGTGGAGTTTTTTATTTATCTTTAGTATTGGTATTTTCTGATAGTGATTAATATAGAGAATATACTAACTCATATAAACCTCTTCTTTACTGATTGTTAATGCTCAATTATTAGTTGATAGTTAGATTTTCACTCTAACTTACCTATAATAGGCGCTATATATTTACAATCAGGTATTTCAGATATCTTAGTTATTTGATATGTATTATCGTGATTTAAGATAAAATAGTCAGCATCTGTATTTAAGGGAACACGGTCTATAGATTTATAATGAGCTAAATAATATAAAGTGTCCTCCATCTCATTATAGATACCTGTTACACTTCTGAATCCAGTTATTTTATATTTATTCTCTTTTAATTCAATAAGTGTATAATCTTTTCCGGTACTGTAATTTAATATAGGGAAAAAATCATTTTCGTTACTTTCATTATTGGAATTTAATATCTCTTTTAAAGAAAAAGTATTTAGAGTTGATTTAATTGTTAAAAAATAACCGTCAATTTCTTTATATATTAACTCCATTAGTTCAGTGAGTAGTGGATAAAATTTAATTTTATTTTTAAAATCATCGCTTTTTAAAAATTCTATAAATTTATTGTAATCAGAAGCATGTGTATAGAACTCTTTTTTTAAACTTTTCTTTTCATCATGTAATGCAATAAAAATATTGCCTTTATTAAAGAAAAAATTACGTAGTACTGCTATAACCTCTGATTTATTGGTTTCTGATATTTTTATAATTTCATCTATTGTATCCAAAACCTCATATACTAAATTATCGTTAAAATAAATATAAAAGGCCTCAATAACTTCATCTATATCATCTATTTCAATAATTCTATTATCAGTGAATTCGAGCATCTCAATATAATCTATTACATCATTTTTTATGTCAAAACTCCTAAAAGATGATGGATAAGGATAATCGCTATTTTCAATTAATAAATTTGTATTATTCTCTAAAAATTCATCAATAGAGCCATACAACAACCTATTTACAGTCACATTTCCTTTTTTTGCTATACTCTCTAATCTTGAGCGATTTGGTAAAGAGGTACCATTCTCCCATCGTAAAACAATACTTTTTGAGGCATTTAAATTATCAAGTTTCCCAAACTGCTCTAAAGTTAAATTTAAATTATTTCTTATATTAAAAATACGTTCCCCTACTTTGTTTTTATTAACATTAAATTTCATAGCATATTTCCTTTTTATTAATTTCTTTATACTATTATACAATAAATCATAAGAAAAGTGAATGAAAAGTTACGAAAGTAACTGATTTTTTATATTTTATATTGACAAATGCAAATATAGGTGCTAAAATTTAAGTGAAGTTACGAAAGTGACTCAATATTTGCCCGGAAAGGAGGTAATCTTATGAACAAAGTTAAAATTAATAAAGTAAAAGCATTTAGAGAAGCATTAAGTATCAGTCAATATGAAATGGCTTTTATTTTAAATATCTCTCAAAGCACTTATTGTAAAAAAGAACGTCAACGTAAATTTTCAGATGATGAAAAAATTATACTTGTTAATTATTTCAAAAAAAATTTTCCTGATGAATCAATTGAAAGTATATTTTTTTAAAACTTTGGTTACGAAAGTAACGAAAAAAACCTTCCAAGTATCGGACGACCAAATCAGACTACTTAAAAGGTTTGAGAGGAGTACTTAAATAAAAAGTACTTTCTTTCATTATACCACAAGAAAGGAAATTTCTAAAATGGATAATAAAGAATTATACATCAATAGTTTATGTTTTGCAGTGATATTCTTTCCACTAATAACAGCATTAATATATATTACTGCTTCATTAATGGATTACATTTTTTAATAAAAGGAGAGCAATTTATGTTTAGTACAGAATTTGAAAAAGAAATTGTAAATGCAGTTCGTAAGATAGTTAAAGATATCTTACAAGATGAAGTAAAACAAGATAGACGTTATAACCAAAAGGAACTATGCGAAAACTTAGGTATTGGATTAGAAACTCTATCAGATATGAATAAACGAGGGTTACGACCTACTAAAATTGGTAGACAATACATTTATCTTGAAAGCGAAGTAAACAGATTTTTAAGAGAAAACACAATTTAAAAAATAAAATATCTAGCACATATAAAAGAAATTAATGAGAGTGATTAAATCATTACTTCACAATTCAACAAAAAGGAGATAATAAAAATGGAAAAACAGGTTATTCTTAATAGCATTCAAGAGATAAGCAAAAGATTAGAAACCCTACAAATTTCAGTAGAGTTATTAGCAGCTTATACAGATACAATTAATTTATTTTCAACAGATGAATTAAATAGTTTAAATATACCTGTATCAGAAAAAATAGATTATTTATATAAAGTACAGGATGGAGAAAAACTACACATGCTTACAACTGCTGTAGCGATTAATACATCAGAAGAGTTATCAAATATATGTTATTCACAATTGGACGAACTTAAAAGCATGATAAAGGATGTGATGTAATTTGATATACAAACAAATAGGTTACAAAACCAATGTAGTAATACCTATCAACACTAATGAAACAGCACTTGAGACTATTGCTAACGGTTTTGTACAAACTATAAACAGTGATGAAGATATTATAGGTTATAAAGCAAATAACATGCCCTGTTTCATAAGTGGAGATATTACACCAAATGAAGATGGAAGTTATACAAGGAATAATAATAACTTAAAGTCAAGAGATTTAATAATAGTTGATATTGAGGATACAGGCTTAACATCTCAAGAAGTACAAACTATTATAAAAGATAAGTTAGCAAGCTATAGATACTTTTTATACTCTACTATCTCACATAAGTCGGATAACCCACGTTTAAGGCTTGTGATTGAGCCTAATAGAGAAATACTAAAAGAGGAATACAAACCAACTATACAGCACATTATGGCGTTACTACAGCTTAACTATGATAGTAGCAGTGCCACATGGTCTCAATTACAAGGCTTACCTATTGAAGTACGTGACAATGAGTTCATCTGTATAAAACATCTAGACGGTTTAAAATATCCAGTGCAAAAAGCACATCAAAAAATAATTAACAGTTATCTAAATAAACCTATACAACCACTATCACATAACAAAGCTATTTCAATCATGAAAAACTATCTTGAGAAAGAACAAGATAAACTACAAGAAAGAAATGAATATTACCTATCTTGCTTAACTGTTATAGCTAAAAGTGTTGTTAGTGAAGAAATAGAATACGCTACAGCTATTGAGTGCATGGAGTTATTAGCTTTAAATAATTATGATTGGAAAGTTAATAACCAAAAAGAATTAAGTAACGAGATAACTCGAGCTAATGGCAATGTAGAGTATTTTAAAAACAAATACACTTTCTTAGAAAAGTTTCAACGAACTCAACAAGATAGTACTTTAGAACTAGCTAGAGATGAGAACGGAAAAGTAATTCAAAGCTTAGAGAACATAGAAAAGATTATCTTATCTATCACATCTATTGTGTACAATGAATTAACAGACGTTATTGAAATTAAAGATAATCAAGGTAGATTTAAGCAGCTAGAAAAACGAGATAAAGAGCTACTTAGAATGGATATAGAAAAAAAGTTCAATTTAAAGGTTAAAGTTGTAGACTTAGATACAGCAATAGTTAGTGCTAGTGACAAACACAGATACCACCCTATTAAAAAGCAAATACTAGCAGTTGATTGGGATGGAAAGCCCCGAGCAGAAAGCTTCTTTATAGATGTATTAGGCGTAGAAGATAATATATATAACCGAGAATGTACTAGAAAATGGCTGTTAGCAAGTCTTACGCGAATATTTAAACCCGGTACTAAATTTGATGAAATGATTATCTTACAAGGTGGTCAAGGTATAGGAAAAAGTACAACCTTACAACGTTTATCATTAGGATATTACACTGATATAACTGAAAAGATAAGTGATGAAGTAACATACAAGGTATTAAGAACTTGGCTTGTTGAATTTTCAGAACTTAGCGCCATGTTTAAAACAGATAATGATACCTATAAAGCGTGGTTAAGTGCAAGCCAAGATACTATACGTAAAAAGTATGGTACCGACCCAAACAACTACCCTCGTACATTTACAGTATTAGGCACTACTAATAATAAGGAAATACTTAAAGATAGAACAGGAAACCGAAGATATTGGATAATGTACTGTGATAAAGAAAAAATAAAAAATACAATATGGAACATAGACAATTGTTACATCCTCCAGTTATGGAGTGAAGTTTATCAATGGTATTTAAATAAAGAGGATTTATTAATATCAGAAGAAACAGCGCTACATATGTCTAAAATATCTACCGGAGCATTAGAGTACAACCCACTAGAAGAAAGAATAATTAACATTCTAGAAATGAGTGTGCCTCATAACTGGAAAGATTGTATAAGTAACAATCATACACGATTTAGGTACTATATTCATGTTAATGAATATACTCTTTACGAAAAAGAGAGTAAAGAATTCCCTCAAGAAACTAAAATACAAGATATTACAACTGGGGAACTGCATTACTTATTGAGTGAAGGAACAAGTTTCAAAACAGATTTACGTGGGAATATATTAGCTAAAGAAATTAATAAAACTATGATTAATCTACCTAACTGGAAAAAATCCGAAAGTATAAAACGTTCACATAGTACTCGTGGTTTAAAAGGTTTTATAAGAAAAACTTGAATAGCGCTTTAAAAACGTGTATATATCAATGTTTACTCTTTACACTCTTTACTAAAAAAAATAAAGCGTACGATTCAAGGTATTGATATAACTAACTTTATAAGACTTCATACGCTTTATTCTTTATAAATTATTAAAAAGTATTATATATGTAGCAATATAGATAAGTGCATAGTAAATATATAAATAAGATAGTTTTAAGAAAATTAAATCGTAAAGCGTATGAATACTCATAAATGCTGTTAAATCAATGATTTAAGGCTACTCTTTAGATAAATAACAACAAAAGTTAAAAGCGAAATAACCCTAAAAGAAAGGAGAAGTTAAGTAAACTACATGATTTTACTTACATTTATAAGATGAAAGATATTAAAACGAGATTAAAAAAACTAGAAAATAATCAAAAGTATACAGAGAACTATATCATCTTTTATTCACATGGAGACTTTAAAGGAGAAGATGTATATTATGTTAGCGCAAACGCAAATAAGTTTGTCTGTAGAACTGAAAAAGCAGCTGAGGAACTAATAGATCTAATAGTCGCTAAATACAACGTTATTACCATAATACAAGATGATTGGGAAGATATAAACGAGGAACTATCAGACGGAGACTATCAAGAATGGAGTTAGAGAATGAAACTTAAAAACAAAGAACCAACGAATAAACAATTAAATTTTATGTTCGCTTTATTGAGTGAACCTACTACAATACAAGCATACCAAAAAGCGAATATATCAGAAAAAACAGCTTATGTATGGTTAAAAGATACAGATTTTCAAATGTACTTTAAACAGTTAAGACTTGATTTTATAAAGAACACTACAGCTAAACTGCAAGCCAACACAACCCGTGCAGTTGATACACTAGTAAATATCATGGAGAATGAAAACTTATCAGCATTAGCACGTGTACAGAGCGCTAGAACTATACTAGAGTTTGCATACAAAGGTGTAGAAATAGAGGATATACAAGAAAGACTTGATAAGTTAGAGGAACAAGGGAAAGATAAACTCAACCATATAGAAAAAGAAAATAATATAATTGAACTATAAAGGAGATAAGATACATGAAACTAGAACAATTTAATACAGCAGTATATAATGCAGTTGAGAAAGCATATGAAATTCAAAAGGAAAACATAAAACAAAAAGAAGAGCTACAAAATAAGGTTCGTGATAATTACTTAACTCAAAAATACGCTGATGAGAGACTAAACGAACTAAAACAAAAATCTATGGAAACATTAAACAATACTAACAATAGTTTATTAAATACCTCAAGGGAAGTATTAGAAACAGAGCTAAAGAAAATATCAGTTAGTGAACAAAGTATTACAATCGATGTGTATAGCGAATTAAAACTATTATCTGAACTAAAGCCTACTAGAGAGCTTTACCAACATTACATAGATAAATATAAAGACTATCCACTGGCAGTTAACTATATTATTGAATTAGGTACTAGAGATGTTAATAACTTAATCGTTTTAAATGAACCTCAAGACAAGAGAGAAGCACTTAATTTACTAGTTCAAAGATTAGAAAATTACCTAATGATATTTAATAAACCAACATATAACGGTTATCTACCACAATTAGAGATGTATGCTAACGGTGTATTAACAAGCATTAAAGAAGACTATCAGAACTATTTAAACCTATTCAGTAAGTAGACTGGATAGCTCACCTATTAAACAAGCCATACACTTAGAGTAAGGCTTGTTTTTAGTATTATATCTATATATATTTTTTATATACTTCATGAAAAGAAGCAGAAATTTAATTTTATTCAAAGAATAGTTAAATAAATTGTAAAAAAAATAGTTTCTGTTATACTGTAGGTATCATAAACATTAGTTTAATTTAAAAATAACTAATGTTAAATTAACAAACAAAAGAAAGGGAACGACATAAAAAAATGGATAAAACCTACGAAGAATGCTTAAGATTACAAGAAAATAAACATCACATGTATACAGATTTAGAATATGATAAAATCTATACGCTTAAAATACTAGATATATCAACTGATAACGGTGTTAAAATAAAATTAGAAGTTGTTAACTCGGTAGAAAATTTACTTGAAGTAGATATTGAGGTAGATGTTATCGAAAATAATTTCCAAAATATTCACTTTAACTATCCTGAGGATTCTAATTTTATCAGGATTAAGAAAAATGGTATAATTGAAACACTTAAATATATTTTAGAGCTATTAAAAAAAGATATAAAAGATGAAGATTTAGTAGGTGAAAGCTCAGAGGAGTTTAAACCTTATTACTCAAGAACACCTAATATACTTATCAATAAAGATGAAGAATAGGGCTATATCGGCGGAATTCATCTCGTTGAAATTCATAAAAATATTTACAGGTAAATTATATTTTTTAATCTTAATCAATAAATATACTATAACATAAAAGAAGAACTAGCTTTAATTCAAAGTTAGTTCTTTTTTATATTTATTTTAATTTCTTTGGAATGTACTAGATGAATTGATTGAATAATTTATTAATTATTATAAAGTATTTATTAGATACACTAAAATATTAATTGAGCCTTACAATTAAAGTAAGGCTTTTTATTTAAAGTATTTTTTACGTGTTTGATTAAAAATATAAAACATGATAAAATGAAACCGTATGCAAATATATTCAAGGAGTTTATAAAATGAAAAAAAGTAAAATATTATTAACTACATTATTAGCTGGAGCAGTTGTATTAACTGGTTGTTCTAACGAGAAGAAAGAGGAAAACAACAAAGATAACAATACAACACAAAATACACAGTCTAATCAAGATAATCAAACTAAAACAGAAAGTAAAGATAAAGTTTATAAATTAAATGAAGAGTGGGAAGTAAAAGACCAATGGAAAGTTAAAATTACTAGCGTTAAAGCTACTGATGAGAGAGCTGCTAACGATAGCACACCAGTAGAGCAAGTTGTATTAATTTCTTACAGTTTTGAAAATACAGGATATAAAGGTAAAACAGGAACAGAAGAATTAGGAATGATGCCGTTGAGAGTAATAGATGGAGCAAAAAAAGTTGTTACTATTTATCCTTTAAATAGTCAAGAGTTTTCTGGATTTGCACCTGTAGGAGCTATTCAAAGTGGCACTCTTGCTTTTGGATTAACTAAAAAAAGTGATACAATTAAAGTGTTATTTGAACACCCTGACAGTAACGGAGTAATTCAAAAAGCTACATTTGAAGTACCTGTTCAATCATAAAAAATTAGCTTATACATCTAATATAAAAGAAACTAGCTTTAATTCAAAGTTAGTTCTTTTATTTATATTTATTTTAATTGCTTTGATATGTACTAGATAAATTAATTGAATAACTTTTTTAATTATTATAAAGTATTTCATACACAGTTTGATTAAACATATAAAACATGATAGAATGAAACCGTATGCAAATATATTTAAGGAGTTTATAAAATGAAAAAAAGTAAAATATTATTAACTATCTTTTTAGTTGGTGTAGTTGTATTAACTGGTTGTGGCTCAACAAAAACAGAAACACCACAGGAGAAAACACCTGAACAAAAAGGGATTGAACGTGTTTCTAATATATTAGACCCAGGAAAAATAGAGGTAGAATCTGACGAGATACATAAAATGAATATGACAATCAGCGACTTCGAGTTTTTAACACAAAGACAATTTCATGATTTTGTGTTTAATCAAAAGAATAGAGGGAAATTTAAAACTCTTAAAGTTTATCTTAGCAACGGAGCTTATATCATGGTTGCTAATGGTGACAAACTTGCGTATGTTATACCGAAAAAATCAATTTTACAATGGGATTACATTAATTTTGAATACAATTCAGAAAGTGGGTTGTATATTCACGAAAAAACAAAACAATATTTAAAAGTTAACCCTAACCCAGCTTATCCAAAATATGAGTAAGCGCTAATATTTGGATAGATAAAAAAAGACAAAGGTCAGATATATAAAGCTACATTTGAAGTACCTGTTCAATCATAAAAAATTAACTAATACATCTATAGAGTCTTGAGATTAAAGTAACATTTTTATATAAAACGTTTTATATGCAGTTTGATTAAACATATAAAACATGTTAAAATGAAAGCGTATATAAATAAGGTTAAAGGAGGAAGTACAAATGAAAAAAGTAATAAAAATAATTACAACAGCCTTGTTAAGTGGTACATTGTTGACATCATTTATATCCCCATTATCTAATCAAGCTAAAGCAGGCTGGGAAAGAGATAATAATGGTTGGTGGTATTCACTTAAGTATGGAGATTATTATAAAAATGGAAGATATAACTTAAATGGAAAATTTTATCGTTTTGATAAAAGAGGATATATGGTTACAGGCTGGTATTTTAGCAAGGAAGGAAATCATTGGGAATATTACGACCCTATAAATGGCGATCAAAAATTTGGTTGGTTATATGTAAACGGAAAATGGTATCTTTCTGCTGGTGTAATGCTAACAGGCTATGTACTAAGTAGTAATAATAAACACTATTATCTTGACCCAGTAAATGGCGATATGAAAACAGGTTGGATAAAACTTAAGAATAATTCTAACAAAGAACACTGGTATTATTTTGACCCAGTAAACGGTGCTGCATCTGAAAACACTTGGAAGTTTTTAAATGGAAAATGGTATTATTTCAATGCAACATATGCCTCTGAAGGTTTTACTTATGTGAAAGGGAAAAAATACTATTTCGACCCCATTAATTGTGATATGAAAACAGGTTGGATAAATGTAGCTGGTGATAAATATTATGCAGACTCTAACGATGGTGGTGCATTAGCAACCAATAAAACCTTACGTATAAACGGAGTTTCTTACACTTTCGATGGCGGCGGTAAACTTATCAAAAAATAATATAGACAAAAGAACTAGCTTTAATTAAAAGTTAGTTCTTCTTTTTTAATTTTTATTTAAGATTAATTTCTTTGATATGTGCTAGATGAATAAAATGAATGCCATTTGAATGCCAAATTAATTTTTACAAGGTAATTATTAGGCGTATTCAAAAAACAAAAATACTATTAAATCAAGGTTTAAGAGATATCAGAAACCTATAGAAATCTTGGTATTAAACAGAGAAACTAAATAATAAAGTTAGAAAAGCCTTAAAGTATCTACGTTTAAGGCTTTTTGTTTTGCGCTTTGCCCCATATTTGACCCACACATTAGAAATTAACGTATTTTGCTAACTTCTTTCCGACTTCTTTTCATTGATAGCTAATACAAAACAATAAAAAAGCCCTATAATCTTTATAACAACTTTACTTGTTAAAAGATTGATAGAGCTTAATTTAATGAAAGGAAAATCAATTATTTATTTAACAATATTATTATTCTTCATCTTTTTTTATAGCTTTTTTTACACCATCAACTGCACCTTCTACAGCATCTTTTGCATCTTTTGCCACTTCTTTTACTTTAGAAACTACTTTTTCTGCAGCTCCTTCTTTTTCTGTTTTTTCATCTCCAGTTAATTTTCCAAGACCTTCTTTAACTGAACCTTTTACTTGTTCTAATTTTTCTTCTAATGACATAATTTTGCCTCCTAATATAATTAAATTATTCTTTGTTATTGCAATAAATTATTTTCTTTATTTTCACCAATCTCTTTTAATACTTCCTTAGTCTCATCGGCGATTTTATCGATCTCTTCATTTGTTTTTCTATCTTCAACTTCTTCTACAGCTTTAGATACATTTTTCTTTTCTTCTGCCGGTACACTAACTCCTCCTTCTAGTGTCATAATAACACCTCCCTTCCAGAGAAATTCTTTTTTAAAAAAATTAGTTATTTTAATTCTTAATTATTGAACTCGTTTTTTTTCTTTAGATTTAGAAGCTTTTTCATCTTCTTTATCATCATCGTTGGCTTTGTCTTTAACAGCTTCTATGCCATCTTCAACCTTTTCTTTTGCAGTTGAAAAACCTTCACTAATACCCGTTTTTGCTGCCTCAAACTTCTCCGAAGCAAATTCTCCTGTTGATTCAACAGCATTTGTTACTCTATCTTGTAAGCTTACTGAATCAGCTTCGTGTTGTTCTTTAGTTTTGATATCAACAACATTAACGTTTACTTCTACTACTTCTAAATCTGTTATATTAGAAATATCATTAGTAATCACTTTTTTTATCTCCTGATATAATTCAGGAACATTTTTCTTATATTCAACTATAATATTTAAATCTACAGCTACTTGTTCCTTACCAACTTCGACATTTACACCAGAAGTAACATTATCAGTATTAATTAATTTATCTGTTAGGTTAGAGAAAAACCCTCCATCGACAGCTAATAGTCCTGAAATATTCTCTAAAGAAAAACCTATAATTTTTTGAATGACTTTATTTTCGTAAGTTAGTTCCCCTTTAACTTCTTCTACGTTTTTATTTACATCTTTTTTTTCATTTTCTTTTTTATTTGTATTTGGCATATTAAGCTCCTTTATTTAATAATTTTTTTATTTTGTATATAATATCCTATTCCTGCTCCTAAAGCACCCAGTATCAAAACAAATAGTGTTTTAAAAAAACCAAAGAATAGAATAAAACAAGCTAGAATTACTCCTAACAATCCCGATATGATTGGGTATTGATATTTTTTAAACCATTCCATATTTTATATCCTCACTTTACACGACTTGTATTTTTTTTCGTTACTTCAGTTTCTTTTTTTGGTTTTATATCTGATACTGAAATTTTAAGTTTTACAGCATGGTCAATACCAAAGAACTGTTTCAAGCCTTTAGCAATTTCATCTTGTATAAGTTGACCTTTATTTACAACATCTTCAGCAGTATTTAGTTCACCTTTCACATCAATATAACATTTGTTCTTTCTACTATTTACGTGAACAGTAGGATTATTGATTAACCCATTATCAGTTACTAAACAACTCACAAACCCTTCAAGAGCTGAATTTTTTACTGAAAGTTTACCATCTGCATCAGATAGTTTAACTTCAAGATGTTGTTTAGGATAAAATATCACGATTAGTATCAAGAATAATACCAAGATTGCTAAAACCAAAGTACCCCAGAATACATATCTAGAAAGGTAATAGTCAATATTAGAATTTTGTTTCCAATCATATAATTGTATATCTAAACTACTTACTTTATGATATTCTAGTAGAATAGGAATCAAAACTGTCAAGATTAAAATACAGACAATAAAGGAAAGTATTTTTTTTATTTTGGACATATTGAATCCTCCTATCAGTTAATTTTATATCATACTTTACAGCAAAAAGACTTCTATTCCTTTTTACCAAAGAAGAATGATACTACAGCAACAACAATCACTGCACCTAAGATAGAAGGAATTAATGCCATCCCTGCTAAATTAGGACCCCATGTTCCAAATAGTGATTGCCCTACAGAAGAACCAATTAATCCTGCGATGATATTTGCAATGATACCCATTGCTCCACCTTTACGAGTAATTCCTCCTGCAATAAAACCAATAAACCCTCCGACAATAAGTGACCAAATCATAACATTCCTCCTTCCTTTATTTATTTAGATATTTACTTTGTTTGCCCCAATTTTTAAATATCATACAAATATCTATCTAATTATTACTATATATGAATAAACGGTATTAATCAACGAAAACGCTCGCAATATTGATGTGATAATATTCTATATCCTTATATTATCTTATAATCCTTGAAATTTTCTAAAATAGTTATAGAAATAATTTTAATTAAATATTATTATTTTTTAATTTACTTATGGCTTCTTCTTGCTAATTAATAAACCTTTATAAAATAAATATATATTTGTATATTCAAATAATAAAAAATACATCTAATTTATAGAATATATTAAATTTAATAATAAACTTAAATTTTTTTTCTAAAACTTTCAACGTTAATTGATTTCACTTATCATATATAACTATTTATTTCTTATACATTCAACAATAAAAAGCTCTATAATCTTTATAGCTATTTAACAACTACAAAAATTATAGAGCTTTTTTATAATTTTAAAAATTAATTTTTTTTAAATAAGTTTTTTACGGTATCAATAGCACCTTCAACGTTACCTTTTGAACCTTCAGCTACTTCTTTTACTTTTGATACTACATTTTCTAATTCGATATTTTCATCTCCAGTAATTTTTTCTAAACCTTCTTTTATTGAATCTTTAGCTTGGTTAATTTTATCTTCAAATGACATAGTCATACCTCCATTTTTTAATAATAACACTTTATACTACAAGTTCATTTTAGTCAATTAACTAGCTCATATAACTTCACTATTTTCTAAACAACCTTTTATCTATTTTTATTAACTCAATAGCATTTTTAAAGCGGCACACAATTTGTTTTTTAAAAAGATATATGATAGAATAACACTATATTAGGAGGCAGACAATGAAGAAGTTTTTAGAAAAAGTACCCTATTTAATTTTTTCTTTCTTTTTATTTATAATACTTCCTCTGTGTTCTTATTTTATATCAAATAGATCAGGAATGATAATATGGTTACTTCTTTTCTTATATCCAATTGTCAATTTCATTATATCTTTTCTATATGCATATAATAAAGAGGATTTTAGCTACTTGTTTTCTATTCTCGTAGGAGCCTTTTATCTATTATCTTGTCTAATTATATTAAATTTTGATATTCTAATTTATGGTTTATTATATATTTTCTTTAGTTTGTGTGGACAAGGTATTGGTTTTCTAGTAAGACAACTTCGTAAAAATAAAAAAAGTACTAAAAAGGTTAGTAAAAAGTAAGTTTATTTAAAAAGATGTGATTTAATAATTAAATCACATCTTTTTTATTATATTTCATATCCTAAAAGTATTCCGCCTTCTTCTCCGTAGAAACTACAGATTCCAGAAGTTGGTACTGAGATAAACTCTATATTAGAAAATTTCTCAGATAATTTCTCTTCTATTTTTTTGCAAATATTCTCATTATTTCTGTGCGTGATAACTGCTCTTCCTCCCTTGTATCCTGCTTTAATCATCTCATCGACAACAGCAGCAACAGCTTTCTTCTCCCCACGAACTTTATGTAATAGATGCAATGTTCCTTCTTTACTAGCTTCTCCTACCATACGCATATTTAATAATCCTACAACAGCTGCAGCAAGTTTAGATAAACGACCATTTTTCACTAAATTATCTACTTTTTCTAATGCAAAAATAAGCTTCGTATTTTTTTGGTATTCATTCATTCTTGCTACTACTTGATCAAATGATAATCCTTCTTTTATTAATTCATTTATCTTGAGAAGGAATAAATCATTTTGTCCTCCCGCTGAAAGAGTGTTAATTACATGAATGTTGACATTTTCATCTTCTTCTTTTAACATTTTTTGGGCAACGATAGCACTAGTGTAACTACCTGACAATCCTCCAGTTAAAGTTAAAACTATTATATTTTCTGCTCCTCTATATGCTGATAAAAATGCATCTGGACTAGGACAAGCAGATTTAGCTGGTTCCGAACTAGCATACATTGCTTTCATCATTTCATCTATATCCATATCCAATGTATCAATATATATTTTATCTTCTATTTGAAGCGTAAATGGTACCCTTTCATAGACAACATTTTCTGCTTTATTTGGTATTTCTCTAAAATCACAGGCAGTGTCTACAACTATCTTCCACGACATAATTTACCTCCAGGTATTATCTTATTTTAATTTTTCTACTAAATCATGAGTTTTTTTATATAATCTAACAGTATCACAAGCTGAAACTATTACTTCTGGTAAACCTTCTCTTTTCTCTTCATTCATACACATAACGAAGTTATCATACATAGCTTCAGAATCGCCATCTTTTGTTAAACTACTTATAGTTTTACTAATTTCTTGAATAGCAAATACATTTTTCAAGCATGTAATAACTATTAATCTTGCTAATTGTCTACGACTATATTTTTTCTTTATTGGTTTATCTAGATGACCATTTTTCACATAATTATTTATCATCGCAGCTGTTAAGCCTTTATCATCATCAACGATTGATGAACTATCTAACTGATTTACATATAGTAATACTTGGTCTAGATATAAATCAATAGTAGGTAACTCAGACCATTTCGGATAAACTTTTTTCAAATTCTCTTCTCCTTACAATCTAGTTTCGATAATCATATTATATAGTTTTTAAAAAATATAGTCAAGGAATATAATAAAAAAGATTTTGCAATAATAATATTATTACAAAATCTTTTATTTACTTAGCTGTATTAAGTTTTTTACTTATACCTCTACTAAGATTTAAATAGTATCCTAAAACTCCTAATGCATATACAGCAAGACCTATTATCCATCCTATCCATAATCCATCAATACCTACACCTTTAGTAAATACTAGATAATACGCTACTGGAATCCCTACAATATAATATCCGACAAACATTGCTAGACATATAGGAACTACTTTTTTATAACCACGTAGTACTCCTGCTAAGGCAGATGCAAATGAATCACACAGTGCAAATCCTATAGCAAATATTAATAAGTGTGCAGTTAAATCTATCACTCCACTATCAGTACTATATAAGTAAGGTATTTGAGTATCAAAAAGAAGTACTATTAATCCAGCAACACCTGAAGAAATAACTCCAAGAGCCACACTCAAAGCCGTATAACTTTTTGCAAGCTTATAATTTTTAGCACCTACATGATAGGCTACAATAATTGTTGCCGTATTCGCTACACTTACAGGTAAACTATACAAGAAGCCTGAAAAGTTTAGTGCTGCTTGATGCGATGCTATAATCGTTGTATCAAAACGTGATACCATAAGTGATAATGTAGAAAACACTACTGTTTCTAATGCTGTAGCTATCGCAATTGGAATACCTAATTTAAAAATTTCACCCCAATATTTAAACCTAATTCCTTCTTTTTTAAATATTTGATATTTATTAATTTTCGGATGCTTTAAAGTTAAAAAAAGAGCTATAAAAAATAGCACAGTGTATGTTAATGACACAGCTATCGCGTTACCTGCACCACCTAATTCAGGCATACCAAATTTACCAAAAATAAATCCATATGCTAAAGTAACATTTACCGGTACAGAAATTATCATCATAATCATCGACAATCTTGTTAATCCTAAACTGTCCATAAATGAACGCAATACTACATATAAAAATATAGATAACACTCCAAAACTTTCATAATACAAATAATTTTTAGTTATTGTCGCTATTTTGGCATCCATCCCCAAACTATCTACAATAGGAGCAGCTAATGTATTAAGTGCTATTACTAGAATAATACTGATAAGTACTGCTATATATAAAAATTGTCTAACCATTACTGGTATTTCTTCTTCTCTTTTCTTCCCGATTAAATGTGAAACTATTGGAATTATTGCAAGAACTATTGCATTCAATGTATACATTACAGGGTTCCAAATATTAACTCCCATACTAACACCTGCAAGGTCTGTTGGGCTATAGTGCCCAGCCATAAATGTTCCTATCATTCCTGATGAATAGGATATTACCTGATAAATTAATACTGGTAAAAGTAATTTAATGAAAATCTTTCCACGTTCTTTTATATTTTTACCTTGATACATAACTTCTTCCTTCATATATTTTTCCTTCACTTAACTTCTACATAAAAAAAATCCAAAAGCTAATACTTTTAGATGTTATCGATTTATAATAAGATGCAACCGAGACTTGAATAGATTAAAAAACCGTTAGTCTAATCGCCAACTCAACCTTGACTAAAACTTACACCCACAGAAGACTTACTTAATGCTGCTTCCTTCCGGACCTGACATGGTTCATAAGTACTGCGTCGTAAGGAGCCTCAGTCTCAACATTACGTGTTAGACTCGACATTCCCTATTCTACCCGCATCTCGGTATTCGGCCTTGCTAAAGCGGATTGCAAGTACAGGGCACCGCTAACTCCCCACCTAGCATTTTATTATTATAGCAAATTTGAAAATAAAAAGCAAGTTTCAAATTTTTTATTTAAACATATTCATTAATATTCTATCACTAAGTCTAGGGAATAACTGGCTTATTTTTACCCCTAAAGTATATATGAATGGTAAATTCACTTCTCGTTTTTCTCTTTCTATTCCTCTAATAATTTTAGAAGCCACAAGTTTAGGTGTTAATGATTTATTACCTAGTGCTTTCATATATGTTTTATCTTTATCTGCTATATTAAAGAAGTTTGTAGCTACTGGCCCAGGATTAACTGTCATTACATGCACGTTATCCTTTTTCAGTTCTAATCTTAATGCATTAAAATACCCAATTAATGCGAACTTAGTCGCAGAATATACTGATGTTTTTGGAGTAGCTATCTTACCTGCTAAAGAGGCTATTGTCACAATACTACCTGCTTTTCTTTCTTGCATTTCTTTCGCAATTTCACTAGTTAATTGAATTGTTCCAATAACATTTGTATCAAACATCTTAACCACTTCATGATCGCTAAAATCACTGTAGTCTTTCATTAATCCGTAACCTGCAGCATTTATTAGAATATCTATATCACTGACATTTTCAAGTAATTCTTCTACTTCTTCTTGTGAGCTCATATCAACCGAATAAGTCTCAGTCGTAACTTTTCCAAGACCTTCACATTTTTTCGCAACCTTATCAAGTGCTTCTTTTCTTCTTGCCACTAGAATAAGATCTACATTTCCCTTTCGAGAAAATTGGTAAGCTAGTTCACGTCCTAAACCAC
>ERZ772956.681-NODE-681-length-24563-cov-7.244451_pt1 | contig 24563 bp, 38 predicted proteins | sample MGYA00580683_ERZ772956 | MGnify/ENA primary metagenome ERZ772956 (study PRJEB29015, sample SAMEA2738077) | human oral metagenome | biome: human oral; feature: human-associated habitat; material: saliva | place: China | collected 2212 ... | reverse complement strand
AAGTGAAAAATTAAATTTAATAGGTAAACTAAACATGTAGAAGCTAAGGGGAGGTTTTCTTGGACGCGGGTTCAAATCCCGCCATCTCCATACTATTGCTAGAGTAGAAATACTCTAGTATTTTTTTATATATTAGTTAGCGAAATTAATTTTTTAATTTTTTTCTTATAAAAGTTAATTATAATTATTTGCTAGTATAAAGATTTATATAGTATAATAATGGTGTAGAGAAAAAATATCTTGGGAGGCGATAATTATGATGAAATTAAAGTCAGTATTTAAATTTGGTGATTTAGACAACCAAGAAGAAGTTTATAATGGCGGTGTAATATCTATACTTCTAGCGATAGGTAGACATTTATGGTTGAGCATAACCAATATTGTTAAAGCATTAGGATATACTTTATATCTAGTAACTTGGTTAGTTTATGCAATGTTTGTAGTGTTGGCTATAGGATTGTTATTTTACTATCTTTATTTAGTAGCATTAGCACTATTCTAGAATATTATATTATAAAATAAAAACAGCTGTAAAAGTGTCTTTAAATGCTCTTTTACAGCTGTTTTATGTAAGAAGACAAGTTTGTAAATAATTATTAATTATGCTATAATATATCTATAATCAAAAGGAAGTAAAAAAGGATGCTAATTAAATTCTCAGAAAAGCTTTATTACACAAAACAACGTTATATGTATTTGGAACCAACCATTGGATATGTAAAGGGAGAAAATTTTTCTGTTATGCTTGATGCGGGCAATGGTCCAAGCCAAGTAGCGGAGTTTCTAAAAGAACTTGAGGAAAATTCTTTGCCAAAACCAAGTTATGTTATTCTTACTCATCATCATTGGGATCATAGTTTTGGTGCAGGATACTTAGATATTCCAGTGATTTCTACAGAACGAGCAAAAGATTCTCTAATAGAATTATCTAAGTTAAAATGGGATGACGAAAGCTTATATAAAAGAGTGGAAGTGGGAACTGAAATAAAATATAGCGCAGATGTGCTAAAAAAAGTCTATGAGAATTATGAAATAAAAATAAAAATTCCAGATATGCCTAAAAGTGCAGATTTTAATCTTAACTTGGGAGGAATAAAGATAACTTGTTTCAGTAGCGATAATTCGCATTCTGATGATGCATTTTTAATTTATATTGCTGACGAAAAGGTATTATTTTTAGGAGATAGTCATGCTAAAAATTATTATACACAGCCAATGAGTTATAATAAAATCAAACTTCACGATTATATCGATAAGATTAGTAAAATTGATTTCGAGTATGCAATTCCAGGACATGGAAATATTTTTACGAGAAATGAGTTACTAACTTATTTAGAAAAAGAATATATAAAAATGAGGTGATTAAATGGCAAATTTATATTTGTACCTTGATTGGATTATTTTAATCTTAATGTCACTTACATTTTGTCAACAACTATTCTCAAAAAAATTTAATTTTTATGGGGTACTTTCCATTCTAAGTTTGGCAATATATATTGCTTTACATTCTTATTCAACAGGGTTAAGTATTTTTGTATTTGTTCTTTTCCTTGGAGGAATAGCACTTATTGGCTTGGAAATGTTTATACCAGGAGGAATAGTTGGGACTGTAGGTATAATTACCTTGATTTATGCAATAATTTATGTTAATGAATCAACTTATAATATTGCATTCATCATAATTGTATCATTTATGTTAGGCGTAGGTTTATATTTATTTAATAGAAAAATGTTAAATAAAAAATTAGCTTTCTTAAATCAACTAGTGTTGAATGATGCAATTTCTACAGAAGAAGGTTATGTTGCAAGTGAGAGCCGAGTAGATTTAATTGGTAAAAAATTGCTAGCATATACTGACCTTCGTCCAGCGGGAGTAGCAGCTCTAAATAATGTAAAATTTGATGTAGTTACAGATGGGGATTTTGTAGAAAAAGGTAATGAAATTGAAGTTATACGTGTCGAAGGTATGCGTATAGTTGTAAAAAAAATTTAATAATTTAAAGGAGGAAATGTTATGCCAGAATTAGTTTTCACAGGTATAATTTTAGTGGTAGTACTAATTGTATTATCAATATTTTTCACTTTCTTTCCGCTTGGACTTTGGATTAGTGCTATAGCAGCTGGTGTTAAAGTTAGTATCTTTACACTTGTTGGTATGCGTTTAAGACGTGTTATTCCAAGTAGAGTAATTAATCCGATGATTAAAGCTCATAAAGCGGGATTAGCTGTAACAATAAATCAGCTAGAAAGTCACTATTTAGCTGGAGGGAATGTAGATAGAGTTATTAATGCTCTTATTGCTGCACACCGTGCAAATATAGTAAGCTTAACATTTGAACGATGTGCCGCTATTGATTTAGCAGGACGTGATGTGCTTCAAGCCGTTCAAATGAGCGTTAACCCGAAAGTTATAGAAACACCTTATATTGCAGGGGTAGCTATCAACGGGATTGAGGTTAAGGCCAAAGCTCGTATTACAGTTCGTGCAAATATTGAAAGACTTGTTGGGGGAGCTGGGGAAGAAACAGTTATCGCTCGTGTAGGTGAAGGTATTGTATCAACTATCGGGTCATCTGAATCACATACAGTAGTATTAGAAAATCCAGATAGAATTTCTAAAACAATTCTTGATAAAGGTCTTGATGCAGGTACTGCATTTGAAATCTTATCGATTGACATTTTAGATGTAGACATCGGTCAAAACATTGGTGCAAACTTACAAACAGAACAAGCTATTGCTGATAAAAACATCGCGCAAGCTAAAGCTGAACAACGTCGTGCAATGGCGGTAGCAGCTGAACAAGAAATGAAAGCAAGAATTCAAGAAATGCGCGCGAAAGTAGTAGAAGCAGAAGCACAGTTACCACTTGCTATGGCAAAAGCATTCCAAGATGGGAACTTAGGTGTTATGGATTATATGAATTATAAAAACTTAGAAGCGGATACAGGAATGAGAGATTCAATCAAACGTATGTCTCAACCAGAAACACAAGAAAAATAATAACTAAATAAAGGAGGGGCTAAAATGACATTTATAATTTTTGCCGTACCAATTATAGTTATCATATTTTTAGTTATTTTTATTACAGTTTTTGCTTCAGATAGTAAAAAATATCATAAAAATTTAGATAATTCCAAACAGATGGAACTAGAACGTGCAAGAGAAGCTGCATTAAGAGCTGTTGAAGAAATGCGACGTATAAAGGAATCTATGGATACGGGATACGAAACAAACAAGAAAGTGCCGATGCAGCAAGAAGTAACGTCTAGTGTGTATAGTAAATCAAGTGAAATGAAACCTTCGCGTGAACTAATACAACAAAAAGCTCAAGCACGAAAAAATATAGTTTCAGTAGAAAATAGGGCAAATAAAAATACTATTAACGAATATCAAAAATATTATAATGACAATTATAATAAAGGAAGAAGTAAATTCAATCAACAGCGAAATTTCAGACAACAAACATTTGAACAAAATAATATACCTAGGTTAGAATTTTCTAGAGAAAATCTGGTAAGAGGTTTAATTGCAAAAGAATACTTGAATAGGAAATACGGTGGTAAAGTATGAATACAGCAATATTTTTTGCATTAATTGCTTTAATTTCTTTTGTTTTAGATAAAATGAAAGATGGTAACCCAAAAAAACAAAATACCCAAAAAACCAGAAAACTAAAGAAAAATCCAAAAGTTTCAGAGAAAAGTTCTCAAGAAATTAAGCGCTCGAATGAATTTAAAAATAGACCTAAAAAAAATACTCGTGTAATAGTAGATAGAGAAAAAGAGATATATTCAAACTCTAAAATTATCGATAAAGAAAAAATTGTGAATGATATAATTTTTTCGGAAATTTTGTCAAAACCAAAAAGTAAAAGATAAAAATTAGGAGGTATAATTATGAAGAAAACTTTTAACTATATAAGTTATTGTATATATTCATTTATACCTCTTTATTTTGTCCTGTTAATTTATACTATAATAAAACAGGATCTGTTAGATACAATATTATGTTTAGTTCTTATTTTATATTCTATTTTTTCACTACTTTTATTAATGGCTTCTAGACCTAGCGATATTTTTGTATGCTCAAATAAAGAATTAAAAAAACAACGAGGAATCGATTATGGATACTTGGTTTTAATGATTATTATGACATTTTTAATTATAAATGAAAAGCTGTATTTTAGTTTTAAATTAGCGTTCTTATTAATTATATTTTTTATTTTATTTAAAATTTTATTCAAATATAAAAATTACAGTTTAACATTATTAGGATATAAAATGTACTTTATTCGTGATAAGATAATCTATAGCAAAAAAAATGAAGAAGAATTAAATAAGTTTTTGAAAGAAAAGAAATTTTTACAGATTATAAAGATATCTGATAACATATTTTTAGAAATTGATAAGTATGGAATGACAAAATATTATTGTAAAGATTGTTAATTATAGTTTAGGATATGAGTATATAATAGATTATATATTAAAAACATATTTTATTTTAGCAGAAATTATAATAAGAATTTAGAGGGAGTATAGTTATATAATTATAGTCGTTAAAAATAAAAGGAGATTACTATGAGAGCTGTCGATATTATAGATAAAAAAAAGAAAAGGCAAGAACTAACTAAAGAAGAAATAGATTTTCTATTAGAGGGTTATCTAGCAGGAACTATTCCTGATTATCAAATGAGTGCTTTTTTAATGGCTGTGTATTTTAACAATATGACAAAAGAAGAGTTAACGTATTTTACATTAAAAATGCGCAATTCAGGGGACATTATTACTTTTGATAATCTTGATTATTACTTGGTTGATAAACATTCTACTGGAGGAGTTGGTGATAAAGTTACAGTTGTCTTAGGACCAATTTTAGCAGCTTTAGGAATGGCAACAGCTAAACTTTCTGGAAAAGGGCTTGGTCATACAGGAGGAACTATTGATAAATTTGAATCAATAGAAAATTTCAAGTTTAGCTTAACAAAAGAAGAGTTGGTAGAAGTAGCAGGTAAAACAGGAGTTGGACTTATGGGATACAGTGATAACATTGTACCATTGGACAAAAAAATTTATGCGTTACGTGATGTTACAGCAACAGTAGATAGTATCCCGTTGATAGCCAGCAGTATTATGAGTAAAAAGTTAGCCATACAATCCGACTTAATAATACTTGATGTTAAAGTAGGTGATGGTGCTTTTATGAAGACTATAGAAGATGCACGTGAATTATCTCGTCGAATGGTTGAGATAGGTAATAGTGTTGGTAGAAAAACTATTGCTGTTCTTACTAATATGGATGAACCATTAGGATATAATATAGGTAATGCTAATGAGATAATAGAAGGTATCGAGGCGCTAAAAGGTCATTGGTCGGCTGATTTAAAAGAAGTTGTTTATGAAATTGTTTATATTGCACTTAAACATAAAGGTGAAGTTGAGACTTTTGAAGAGGCTAGCGAAAAAATAGATGAAGTAATAAAAAATGGGAAAGCTTTAGAAATTTTAAAAGACTTTATCTCACTTAGTGGTGGAGATGGACAGGTAGTTAATAACTATAAGTTATTACCAGAACCAAAATCAATAATTGAAGTTTATTCAACTAAAGATGGTTTTGTAGAAAAAATTAAGGCTGAGGAAATAGGAAAAGCAGCTATGGTTATAGGTGCTGGACGCGCAACGAAAGAAGATGAAATAGACCATGCAGTAGGAATATTACTAAAGAAAAAAGTAGGAGACCTAGTAAAAAAAGGTGATTTAATAGCAGAAATTCATTATAATGATGATAAAAATATAGAACAAAGCAGGGCTATGATTATAGATGCATATGTCGTTGGTTCTAAAGAACAAAAAGGTATAAAAAATATTTTAGAAATAATAGAATAGAGGTAGAAATATGGAATTAAATAAATATATTGATCATACTATATTAAAAGCAACAGCAAGTCAAAAAGATATAGAAAAATTATGTGCAGAAGCGACTGAACATAAGTTTTATAGTGTTTGTGTCAATGGTTGCTATGTGAAAGATGCTAAAAAATACTTGGAAGGAACAGATGTGAAAGTTGCAGCTGTAGTTGGATTCCCGCTAGGAGCAATGACAACAGCAGCTAAAGTTTTTGAAGCGAAAGAAGCAATAGAAAATGGTGCTAGTGAGATTGACATGGTTATAAATGTCGCTAAGTTGCAAGATGGAGAATATGGATATGTTGAAGAAGAAATCCGTCAAATAAAAGAAGCTATAGGAAAAAATGTTTTGAAAGTTATAATAGAAACATGCTACCTTAGTGATGAAGAAAAAGTTAAGGCTTGTGAATTATCATTGAAGGCAAAAGCTGATTTTGTTAAAACTTCAACTGGGTTTGGTACAGGTGGTGCAACATTTGAAGATGTTAAGCTTATGAAAAGTGTTGTAGGAAACAACGCAAAAGTAAAAGCTAGCGGTGGTGTAAAAGATAAAGAAACTGCTGAAAAATATGTTGAATTAGGTGCAGAGCGTTTGGGCACAAGTTCAGGTATTGAAATAATAAAATAATTAAGATAATAAAAAGGTTAGCTTAGTGTTTAAATTAATGATTAAGCTAACTTTTTTAATTGTTTTTTATAGCTTATTAGCGGTATTTATTGTATAATAGAAAATGGTTTATTGTGTACATCAAATACTAGAGGAACTTAGTATTTTAATATTTGAAACGTGAATCTTAAGAAATTCACAATGGAGATAAAAATAAAAAGGAGATTTTTTATGTTATCAAAGTCATTTGAACAATATAAATTTAATGAATTTGTAAATAAAGCAATAGTAGATTTAAAATTTGATAATCCTACAAAAATTCAAGAGAGAGTATTCTCACCTGTATTAAAAGGTAAAAATATTGTGGCAAAATCACAAACAGGAAGTGGGAAAAGTCACTCTTTCCTATTACCAATTTTTAGTAAGCTAAATGTAGAAAAGAAAAAGACTCAAAGTATAATTTTGGCGCCAACACGAGAATTATCTCGTCAACTTTATGATATGGCAGTCCATATTGCAGAGTTTAGTGAAGATGATATAAAAATTACGCTATGCATTGGTGGTCAAGATTTGAATCGAGATATAGAAAGAGTATCAAATGCACCACACATTATAATTGGAACGCCTACTCGTGTTTTAGAATTAGATCGTGCAAGTGCTCTTGCTATTAAAGAAGTAGAGACTTTAGTTATCGATGAATGTGATATGATGATTGATTTAGGATTTATGGAAGATATTGATAAAATTTCTAAACGTACTGCAGAAAACTGTCAATTCTTAGTATTTTCAGCAACTATTCCTACTCAAATGAATCATTTCTTAAAAAAATATTTGAAAAATGCTCAATATATCGAAGTTGATAATGCGAAATTTGGAAAAATTGAATACATTCTAATTCCAGAAAAAAGTTCAACGCGTTTAGAAAAACTATATGAAATTACAACAGTTATTAATCCTTATTTAGCACTTATTTTTGCAAATAAGAAAACAGAAGTTGAGGAAGTAAGTAACTACTTAATTTCAAAAGGACTAAATGTTGGAGTTCTTCACGGAGATTTAACACCGCGTGAACGAAAACAAATGCAACGTCGTATTAATAATTTAGATTTTACTTATGTAGTCGCTAGTGATTTAATGAGTCGAGGAATCGATATTGAAGGTGTTAGCCATGTAATTAACTATAATATTCCTAATGATTTAGACTTCTTTATTCATAGAGCTGGACGTACAGGGCGTGCTGGTTTAAATGGCGATTGTATTACAATCTACAATAATAAAGATGAAGAAAAATTACAAATTCTTGAAAGCCGAGGAATAGAATTTAATCACCAAGATATAAAAAATGGTGAGTTTATTGAAACTAAAGATAGAAATAAACGTCAAAGTAGAAAAAAAGTTGTTGCTGATCATAATTTAACGGAAAAATTAAAATCAAAAGTGCGTGTTTCTAAAAAAGTTAAACCAGGTTATAAGAAAAAATATAAATATAAAATGGATAAACTTAAACAAAAAGAAAGAAGAAAATTCGCTAAAAGAAGTAATAAAGCAAATAGAGGTAAATAATGAAAAATTTAAAGATTGGATCTCATGTATCAATGTCTGGAAAAGACATGATGTTAGGCTCTGTTAAAGAAGCAGCGAGCTATAGCAGTGATACATTTATGATTTATACAGGTGCTCCTCAAAATACGAGAAGAAAATCTATTGATGAATTACGTATTGATGAAGCGCATAAGGCAATGGAAGAAAACAATATTAGTGATATAGTAGTACACGCTCCGTATATAATTAATCTTGCTAATACAATAAAGCCTGATATTTATCAGTTAGCTGTTGACTTTTTACGATTGGAAATAGAAAGAACTGAAAAAATTGGTGCTAAAAATATAGTTTTACACCCAGGTTCTCATGTTAAAGCTGGTGCTGATGTTGGTATAGCTAGTATAATAAAAGGACTTAATGAAGTTTTAACAAAAGATATGAAAACAAATATTGCCCTTGAAGTAATGGCAGGTAAGGGTAGTGAGTGTGGACGAACATTTGATGAAATTGCAAAAATAATCGACGGTGTAACTTTAAATGAAAAGCTTACTGTTACTTTTGATACATGCCATGTTTTTGAAGGTGGTTATGATATAGTGAATAATCTTGATGAAGTACTAACTGAGTTTGATAAAATAGTAGGGCTTGATCGTATTCAAGTTTTACATATCAATGACAGTAAAAATACTTTAGGAGCACATAAAGATCGCCACGAAAACATTGGTTATGGTGGAATTGGTTTTGAAGCAATTAATCGTATAGTTCATTTACAAGAGTTCACTAATATTCCGAAAATTCTAGAAACACCATGGTATGGTGAAAATAAGGACATAGCACCGTATAAAGATGAAATAGCTATGTTAAGAAGTGGAGAATTTATAGATTTCAAAAAATAAATTTTGGAGGTTATTATGACAACAACAGAAGAAAAAGTTGATAGAATCATGAAGCTTTTAAAAGAAAAAGGATATAAATATACAGATAAAAGAAAGTCTATGGTAAAGTTGTTAGTAACTGAAGATAGATATATAAATGCAAAGTTTGTTTCGGAAACCTTAGGAAAGGTTTATCCAGGGTTAAGCTTTGATACGATATACCGTAATCTAAGTACTTATGAAGAACTAGGAATTTTAGAAACTACAGAGATAAAGGGAGAAAAATATTTTAAAATAGGATGTTTAGAAGAAGATCATCACCATCATCACCACATTTGCTTAGGGTGTGGTAAAGCAAAAATTATCCATATTCATGTCTGTGATAATCTACAAATTGATGAATTAAAAGGATATAGGATTGATGGTCACAAATTTGAAGTATATGGACTGTGCCCTAAATGCTTAGAAAAAGAGGAAAATAAATAATGTTTGAGGGTATATTGCCGATTTATAAGCAACGTGGAATAACTAGTCATGATGTTGTTTTCAAAGCAAGAAAAATCCTGAAAATGAAAAAAATAGGCCATGCAGGTACGTTAGATCCAGAAGTAGATGGAGTGTTACTACTTTTATTAGGAGGAGCGACTAAAGTTAGTGATTACGCTATGGATTTGGGTAAAAGCTATCGTGCGGAAGTATGTTTAGGTATTAAAACAACCACTGAAGATTTGACCGGAGAAGTTTTAGAAGAATGTAACGTTAGTGATATAGATATAAATAAAATAAAAGATATTTTACAAACCTTGATAGGAGAAATTGAACAAACTCCACCAATTTACTCAGCTGTAAAGGTGAAAGGTAAAAAACTTTATGAATATGCACGCGCAGGAAAGTTTGATGTAGAAATTCCATCAAGAAAAGTTAATATCTATGATGTTGAGTTTATTGAGGGTAGTGATTATTATAGAGATAACAAGTTTTATTTTTCTATCAATATATCTTGCGGTAAGGGAACCTATGTCAGAACTATTGCTACTGATATTGGTAAAAAATTAAATTTACCGAGTACAATGAGTAAGCTAACAAGGACTCGTAGTGGGAAAATAGAATTAGATAATTGTTTAACACTTTCAGAAGTAGAACAATTACTTGAAAAAAATAAGCTAGAAGAAAAGTTATTAAAAAAAGAATATGCCTTAGAGGAATATCAGTTTGTAGAAATTCCTAAATTTAGGGCGCAACAAGTTATGAATGGACTTAGATTTAGAAAAAATCAATTCCCAGACTATGATTTTACAGATGGAATAGTATTCACATATGAAAACGAGGCAATAGCTATTTATTATCTGAAAAATCCAGATGATGAATTATTATATGTGAAAACTACATTTCCAAAAATAATAGAGTAGGTAAATAAGAAATGAAAATTTTTAATATTTCTGATTACAATATAATAGAAAAAAGTAATAAAAAGAGGGTAGCTGCATTGGGTTTTTTTGATGGGGTTCATAAAGCTCATCAAAAGATAATTTCTGAAATGGTATCAGAAGCCAGAGAAGGATATGTACCAACGGTAATTACACTAGATAAAAGTCCAAAAGAATATTTTGCAAAATCTAAAGAAGAATCTTTAACACCATTAAAAAAGAAATCTAAAATTTTTGAAGAACTAGGTGTAGAGGAAGTTTATTATTTGGAATTTAATGAACAATTACAAAATTTAGAAGCAATAGAATTTATTGATAAAATTTTAAAAAAATTAAAGGTTGAAAAGGTCTTTTTCGGGTATGACTATAAATATGGTGTAAAAGGTTCGGGTACGCCAGAAATGATTCTAGATTCTGGAATAAAGGTTAGTATTCACGAAAAGGAAGAGATAGAGCATCATAAGATATCAACAACAACTTTAAAAAGCTTTGTTATAAATAATGATTTTGTTTCATATATTAAATTTTCAGGTAGAGCATATTCTATTGTTGGTACAGTAATAAAGGGTAAACAATTAGGTAGAACAATTAATTTTCCAACAGCTAATCTAGATTTAACAGAAAATTATTTATTACCAAAAACGAACGGAGTTTATCTGACTAAAACTATGGTTGGTAAAAAAATATATAAATCATTAACAAATATAGGATATAATCCAACTGTATCAGGCATTAAAGATAAAAAATCTATAGAGACTCATATTTTAGATTTTGATGAAGATATTTATGGAGAAAAAATAGAAGTATATTTTTATGAGTTTCTCCGACCTGAAAAAAAATTTGATAGTTTTAATCATTTAAAAGAACAACTTCAAATAGATAAGGATGTTTGTGAAAAAAAGATATTTTAAAATTTTTCCACTTGAAATTAATAAAAAAATAGTGTACAATAACTAAAGTTCCTTATTCGTGGTCTAGAAACACTCCAGATTCTATACTAGGATTAAGGGGAAAATAAAATTATATGGAGGAAATTGCAATGGCAGCAATTAGTCAAGAAAGAAAACAAGAAATTATCGCTAAATTCCGTACTCATGAATCAGATACTGGTTCTCCAGAAGTACAAATCGCAGTATTAACTGCAGAAATCGATGCTTTAACTGAGCACTTAAACACTCACAAAAAAGATCACGCAGGTCGTCGTGGATTACTTAAAAAAGTTTTCCGTCGTCGTCACTTACTAGACTATTTAATTAAAAAAGATATCCAAAGATACCGCGAATTAATTAAATCTCTAGGATTAAGAAGATAATTTTTAAAATACTTATAGGAAAGCCGTTTGAGACACTTCGGCTTTCCTTTTTTTATTAATTGTAACGAAATGGTAACGACTTTTTATATTTCCATGTATTTTGCAAAATCATTACCTATATTATCTTTCTGTAATTGAGTGACGTGAGTATATATATTCATTGTTGTTTGTATATCTGAATGACCTAACCTATGTTGTACAGCTTTAATACTCATATTACCGCTTTCAAATAGCAAAGAGGCGTGTGTATGTCTAAAACCATGTACTTTAATTAATTTAAAATTATGTTGATCACATATCTTTTTTAATGTATAGTTAGGAAAAAATATCCATTTAAAACCGTTCTGACTATTACAAAATACAAGTTGTTTAGTTTTTGGAATAATACCAAGTTTTAAAAATTCTTCACGTTGTTTTAACTTCCATAATCTTAACAAACGTGCAGTTTCTGTATCTATAGAAACATTCCTAATACTACTTTTACTTTTTGGTGTTTGGATAACAACAGCAGTTTTTGTACTTGCTAAAGTTTTATTTATATCAATAGTGTTTTCTGAAAAATTAATATCATTCCACGTTAACGCCAGTATTTCACCTTTTCTTGCTCCAGTAAATGCAAGTAGTCTAAATAGAACTTTCCATTCAGTATTATTGTAGCTGTCTACTATTTCAAGGAATTGTTTTAATTCATTTTTAGTATAGTATAAAGTATCTTCACTTTTAGTTTTTTCGTTTCTTTTGGGAATAGTTGCATTATCCATAGGATTGAACTGGATAATTTGCATTTTAACAGCATATTTTAAGATTAAACTTGTATAACTTTTCAACTTTTTTACATGACTATAAGAAAAGTCTTTATTTTTGTTTAAATATTTTTGACAAAAAAGAGTAGTTATCTTTTTTACTTTTACATTCCCAAAATACTCTAATATATGCTGTAATACGTTTTGTGTAACATACAGTGAACTAGGTTTGACGGTATCCTTATAACTTTGAAACCATAATTCATATAACTCATAAAAGCTGATATCATTACTGTTAATGTAATTCTTATTATCATATTCTGTTCGTAAGTTTGCTATGTATATTTCAGTTTCACGTTTTGTTTTAAAGCCTGACTTTGATTTTCTTATTTCTTTACCGGTTAGTGGATCTATACCAATGTAAATATTTCGAAATTTATAAAATTTCTTTCCGTTTTTTTCATATTGTTTAATCATTTTTCATCATTTCCTTTCTATCTAGCACATATCAAAGAAATTAATAAATGATTGCTAAAAACAGCCTTGTATAATCAATGTAGAGCTGTTTAAAAATATTTTTGGTGTTGAATTATATCAAAGACTATTAGAACGCTAAAAAGCCGTTTAAATGCTTTGTAATTTTAAGTACTAGTAATTTTTACTGGTGCTTTTTTTATATATACTTTTTCAATTCAGTATTAATAGTATAACTATCAAAATTAGGATGATTTTCTTCATAATATAAAAGAGTACAGTCATCAATATAATCAAGAATAGCTTGCCTCCATGAAGGGGTGAATGTTTCTTTTAAAAAATTTAGGAAATCTCTATCAATTTCATCATCTGTAATTAGTATATCACCTATCATTTCTGTTTTTACATCATAATTTCTATGTATAGCTACATATAGTTCATAAGTGTTGATTTTTTCCTTTTTACTATTAAAAACATTTACATATAAATATCCTAAACTATCACTACCTTCGCGAGGAATAATATTTATATCGAATTCATAAGGGATATAGTCAAAAAACTCACACGGAGTTATATTGAAATAATTACATAAGGTATTTAGTGTATCATATTGAATTCCTTTACCTTCGTTTCGTGATAATGATGTTAGGGTTGGTCTACTAATTCCAGTATCATTAAAGACCCTAGTTATCTTTAATTTCTTTTGAGCCATTAACTCATTAAAATTGTTTTTTATCATTTTTCTTCCTCCGTTAAATATTTCTTATATAAATTATAAACTACTCTTTACAAAAAATAAAGTATTTTTTTCGAAAATAATACTTGACTTTTAAAAATATTAAGACTATAATGGACTTACAAATTACAAAACGTAAAGTGTAATTTACATTTTTAAAAAAGGAGGTAACAGAATGGAAAGTAATTTAAAAGTTTTAATTGCCAAAAAGAATATTACTATTGAAAGATTATCTAAAGAAATAAATGTTTCAAAAGTAACATTGTATAGGTTGGCAAATGGAAAACTTAAAAAGCCAAAGTACGAGACGTTAAAAAAAGTATCAGATTTTTTTTCTATATCTGTAGAAGAATTATTAAAAAAAGAAACAATCTGAATACAAAAAAACCCTCCAAAGTACCTAGCTACCAACTAAATTACTTTGAAAGGTTAAAAAGAAGTATTTAATTAAAAATACTTTCTTACATTATACCATAAGAAAGGAATTAAAAGTATGGAAAATAAAGAATTATATATAAATACATTATGTTTTGCGCTGGTGTTTATACCATTTATAACAGTTTTAGTGTACATAACAGCATTATTTATGGACAGCATTTATTAAGGAGAGTGATTATATGTTCAGTGAAGAATTTGAAAGGCAGGTAGTAAAAGCAGTTCGTGAAGTAGTCAAAGACGTGCTACAAGATGAAATAAAGCAAGATAAACGCTATAATCAGCGTGAACTATGTGAAACCTTAGGTATAGGAGTAGAAACCCTCTCAAGCCTAAATAAGCGTGGTTTAAGACCTACAAAAGTAGGCAGACAATACATTTACTTAGAAAGTGAAGTAAACAAGTTTTTGAAAGAAAACACAATTTAAAAAGTAGAAATCTAGCACATATCAAAGAAGTTAATAAAAAGGAGAATAGAAAAATGAAACATTTAGAATTAATAGAAAATAAAGTTAGAGGTTCATACGTAACCCTTAATACGTTAAAAAATTATGGTGAAATGTTACAGAATGAAGTTGAATACTTAGAGAAATTTAAAGATGATGTTATTAACACATTAACTGAAATACTACCAGTATTAGAAGAAGTATTCTTTGAAGATGTTGACGAAGCACGCCAAAGTTTAAAATAAAGGAAGTGGTGTAAATTGATATATAGAGAAAAAGGTGTACGTACATCTAAAGGGGAAAAAGTCCCAAACCCTAATAATTTAACACCGCTAGAAATGTTAGTAAATACTCCGGTTTTCGAGGTTGAAGAGTATCAATATACAGAAGAATATAAACTATCAAAGGCTTATTATTTTATAAGTGGAGAGTTTACAGAAGCTACTAACGGAGAATATCATAGAAACAATGGCGGTTTATTAAGTCGTGATTTGATATGTATCGATATTGAAGATACAAAGATGAATACAACAGAAGTACTAAATACTATACAGGAAAGCTTGAAAGAGTATAAGTATGTATTATATTCAACATTTAAACATGAAGAGAGTAACCCACGTTTAAGGCTTGTATTAGAACCTAGTAGGGATATTGTCAAAGATGAATATAAACCGACTATACAGCACGTTATGGCTTTGGTAGGTGTAAATTATGATACTAAATGTGAAACGTGGTCTCAACTTAGTGGCTTACCTATTGTGAAAAAAGGTAATGAGCATATATTCATTAAACACTTAGAGGGAAAACCTTATCCAGTACAAGAAGCAGTTAAAGAAGAAAAGAAAATCATTACAAAATATACTAACGAACCTATCCAAAACTTTACTAAAGTTTCACATAATCAAGCTATTTCTATAATGGGAAAGTATATTGAGAATGAACAAGAAAAGCTACTAGAAAGAAATGATTATTACTTATCTTGCCTAACTGTAATAGCTAAAAGTGTAGTAACTGGAGAAATTGAATACGATACAGCTATTGAGTGTATGGAGTTGTTAGCTTTAAACAATAATGAATGGAAAGAAAACAACCTAAAAGAACTTAACGGAGAAATAGCACGGGCTAACGGTAATGTTGATTATTTCAAAAACAAGTACACGTTTTTAGGTAAGTTTCAAAAAACTCAACAGAAAATAAAGCTAACAAACGCAGTCACTAATGCAAATTTAGAAGTTACAACAGATGAAAAAGGTAAAGTAATTCAAACCTTAGAGAACCTTGAAAAAATTATTTTATCTATTACACCTATAGCATACAATGAGTTAACGGATGTTATAGAAATTAAAAATAAGCAAGGTAAGATTAAACCTATTGAAAAACGTGATAAGGAATTACTTAGGATGGATATTGAAAAAAGGTTTAAGTTCAAAGCTAAAGTTATTGATTTAGATACAGCAATAGTAAGTGCTAGTGATAAATTCAGATATCACCCAATAAAAAATAAAATCCTTGCAGTTAGTTGGGACGGTGTACCTAGAGCAGAAAGCTTTTTTATAGATGTGTTAGGAGTAGAAGACAATGTTTATAATCGTGAATGTACTAGAAAATGGTTATTAGCTAGTGTAACAAGGTTATTTAAAACAGGTGTAAAGTTTGATGAAATGATTATCCTACAAGGTGGGCAAGGTATAGGAAAGAGTACCACCTTACAGCGTTTATCGTTAGGTTATTATACTGATATAACCGATAAATTAAGTGATGAAACAACATTCAAAGTTATGAGAACATGGCTAGTTGAATTATCAGAACTTAGTACAATGATAAAAACTGATAGTGATAGCTTTAAAGCGTGGTTGAGTGCTACAAAAGATACAGTACGTAAAAAGTATGGTAGCGATCCAAATGATTATCCTAGAACTTTTACTGTATTAGGTACTACTAATAACAAAGAAATACTAAAAGATAGGACTGGAAACCGTAGATATTGGCTGATGTATTGTGATAAAGACAAGATTAAAAACACAATATGGAGCGTAGATAATGAATATATATTGCAGTTATGGGCAGAAGTTTATCAATGGTACGACAACGGAGAAAATCTCTTAATATCAGATGAAACAAAGCTATATATGGAAAAACTTTCAATAGGAGCGTTAGAACATAATCCACTAGAAGAAAGAATTAACAGCATTTTAGAAATGCATGTACCTAACAACTGGAAAGATATTATTAGCAATAGCAAAAAACGTTTTAAATATTACAATCATGTACAGGACTATGTTGCTTATGGTAAAGGTGATAAAAATTTCCTGTTACAAACTCAAATAATGGATATTACAACAGGAGAATTACACTTTTTACTGGGAGAGGGCACTGGTTTTTGTGTCGATTTGAGAGGTAATAAACTAGCTAAAGATATAAATAAAGTTATGAATAATTTACCAAACTGGAAAAAATCAGAAAGTATTAAACGTTCATATAGTGGACGTGGTTTGAAAGGATTTGTTAGGAAACTTAAATAACGCCTTTACTCTTTAGTGTTCTTTTAATTTAAAAATAAAGCGTACCTCTTGAACCTTTGATATAACTGACTTTATAAACTATTATACGCTTTACTCTTTATATAATAATAAAAAGTAATATGTATATATAATATATATAGTTATATGCAGTAGGTATATAAAAAAATATATATAATAGAATTTTAAAAGAATTGAAGTGTAAAGCGTAAAATTCATTTGAAAGGCTATTATATCAAGGGTTATAGAGTACTCTTTTAAAAATAGTTAAATGATATAAAAGGGTGTAAAGCGTGAAAAATTTAATGAGAGGTTAAAAAAATATAAGACAAAATCAAATTATCAAGGAGAAAAGACAATGTATAGAATAACAAGAGTAGAAATCATAATAGGACACTATCAAGAATTACAAAAGGTAATCAATGAATATATAGGAAACTTAAGGGGTTCTGAAATACTTATTGATATTAAATATTCTGATGTAGAAAATACAAAGAACCTTACAAAAGCGTTCTTACACATAGGAAAAATACTTTAATAGGAAGGAATATCGCTAATGCAGTTATCAAAGGAACAACATATAAAAGTTGACTTTGCGATTGAACGTTATTTAGATGAAAGGGAACAAAACAATTATTATATAGCTTCTCAAAACACTAAAAAAATAAATAACTATCTTAATGTATTAAGAATTTCTCAACGTGAATTATTGATAACTGTATATTTCAATTTATCACGTGTACCTAGTGAAGAAGAAAAAATAATACTTGAAAAACATAAAGTCAATATTTTTAATTTGCTAATAGGGAAAACGAAAATTAAATATACCACTAAATACTTCGTGAATACTGATAAAATTTCTAAGTTAAACAGATATAAGCGATTAGTAAGTAAGTTGAAATCACTACAGAAAAAATTAGAGGTATTACAAGCTAAAAAAGAAGATAATTATAATATCAATGCAGTAGATTACTCAAAGCCCAAAGTCACTTTTAGCAATAGTAAATACGGACTTAATAGCTTAAATATAATATCAGATATACACGAACTAGAAAAAGAAATACAACATTGTAAGTTAGAATTACAAAATGAACGTAATTATTTGGTGAATGAATTTAAAAATCTTAGTTTATCAACAACAAAACAAATATTTTACTTGCGATACATACTATTAAAAGACTGGGAACATATTTCAAATCACTTAAATATTAGCGTTACTAATTGTTTTAGACAGCATGATATGTATATTTCTGAATTAAATTTATAAAGGAGTGTTAAAATGAACGAAAGTGATAAAATTATAGAAAATGTTACTAAATCAATGGAAAAAGGCTTTATTTTTTTCATGAAAGATGGTAGAATAATAGATATAGAGCCCCCAAGATATGGGAGTATAACTATTAATTTCAACAATGGTAAGGTAGTAAATCATACCTACCTTGAAACAACTAAATATTAAATCTGAATGGAAAAACCATAGGATAATGACTTGTAAGAAGTTGTTATCCTATTTTTTTGTAGGTGAAGAAATGCGAAGAATTATTGAAAGACTTAGCAAAGTCGAAAAGAAAATACCAAAAGAAAGTCCTATTGTATTTATAAAAGAATACAAAGAAGATAGAAGTAAGATACTGGTAAAAATAGGGCATACAAAAAAAGAAGAGACCATAATTTGCACTGGAGAGAAAGAGGTGGAGGAAATCATACAAAAATTAGAATATAATTATCATGAGGTAATTGTATTTGATGAAAGGGGTATGTTAGAAGATTAAACGGAGGTGATTAATATTGTTAGTATAAAACAAAGTAAATTCATGCTTGCAATACTTTCTGAACCTACAATACAAAAAGCTTGTGAAAAAGTTGGGATAACAACTCAAACAGCTTATAGATGGTTAAAAGATGAAGATTTTAAACAAGAGTTTCAAGTTCTTAAACGTGATTATATGAAAACTGTTACTACGACTATTCAAAAGAATACACAAATAGCAGTAAGTACCATAGTTAATATTATGAAAGATGAAAAATTACCGCCTACAGTAAGGTTGCAAGGGGCTAGAACAATTTTAGAGTATGGGTATAAAGGGTTAGAAATAGAAGATATACTCGCAAGATTAGATAAAATAGAAAGGATCCAAGAAGAATGGTAGAATTACAATTAATGAATGATAAATTAAAATTAGAATTATTAAATAAGTTTAAAGAGTTGAGGTTTAGCAATTTAGAAGCTATAAAACTAGTTGTAGAAGTTGTATTTGAAAAAAATCAAATAGAGTTACTTGAACAAACAGAGTACACTACTAGTACTGAAGACAATAATAATGATAAAGCTATAGAGAAATGGAGAAAATGGATATAATGGAAAATATAAACTATAAGCAATATTTAGAAAAAATTAATAAATACAACGAAGATATCAAAGCGTTGAAGAAAGAAGAAAAACAGTTAAATAATGAACTTGAAGCACTTGAAGATGTTAAAGCTACTACGATACAAGAACGAAAAGAAAAATCAAAAAAATTGATTGAAAAACGTTTAGATTTACAAGTAACATCGGAAACATTAAAATCAATAAACGATGAGTTTGAACAGTATTGTAGGGATAATTTAGAAGGTGTGAACGAGGTTATTTATGAATTACAGCAGTATTTAACAGCAAGTTATCAAAAAAGAAAAAGATCTATAAATAATGAAATAAAGCAATTTGCAGAAAAATTATTTAACCAAATTGCTAGTGAAGTAAAAGAACAAAATATTTTAGAAGATAAAGTATCAGAAATACATTGTGAACTTAGTAAAATAACAAAATATGGTATAGAGTCGTATTCTACTGCATATGGTGTACAATATGAAGATATGTATACAAAAGATATATTTACCAATGAAATGAAGCGCCTTACAATGGAGTAGGGCGCTTCAATAGGTAAAAGGTACAAATACATCAAACAAGAAACTAAACACGTTATACGGTGTTTAAATGGCTACAAGAACTATAAATGTTGGAAAATGTAGGTATAAATATAAATTAGTAGCATTTAAACCTATACAGATGGGGTCTTAATACCCGAATTACTAAATATAACTAACTTTTTTGGTTATTTTGAAGGAAGTATCTAGTAATTTCAGCCACACTAAAAAAAAGAAGTAATTAAATTACTTCAAATATTCAATATACTAAAGTTTATGTTGACAAACTAGTAAATTAGCTCTATACTGTACTTGGTAAGGTATAGATTATTCTCTCATAGATAATTATTTTTAAGAAAGGGGGAGGGTTTTGTGTACATGAAAATTAAAATAGATACTAAGTTGCCATTTTATGTTGGCACTAATGAAGAAAATTTTGAATTTGATAAATTGGAATTAGAAAAAATTTTAAAAGATCCTTATCATGGCTATAACGAAGTTAAAATTAATAAAGTTGATAAGAAAGAAGCTGAAATCAATCAAGCCTTTTATAATTATACAGTCCATAAGGATATACAAGCATTAAAAAATGTGTTTCCATTCAAAAAATAATGAAATAAATATATAAAGTAAGAGATGTGGTTAAAATACTCTCCGCTTATAACGGAAATGAAAACTTTTAAAATAATATACTAACATTTCTAACCCCTTAAAAAAGGATATTTTTGTGAAACATTTTTTATGAAACATATTGTTTTCAATAAAGTTATATGGTAATATATAGGTATAATATAAATAAAAAAGAGGAGGTGTGTTCTTATGGCAACCAAAAGTTTTAGTACTACTCTAAAATTCAATAGAAAATCTACTGGCAGTCTTTTGAGTGCTTTAGGAAACACAAGGAAACCAAAAGTAGAAGAACTTCCTAAAACAAGAGTGGTTAAAAGCAATCAAGATATAATTAATCTTTTCCGAAAACCAGCTACTAGAAAGGACTTTTAATGGATTTTACGGTAGTAGCATTAAGAAATTTGTTGGAAATATATTCGACAAATGATGTAGAAATAATTTTAAATACTTTTAAAAGCATATCCAATCATGAGACTAATGAACCGAATGATGTGGAATGCTTTTTACATGATAAAGCTATTTACTTTGAAAATATGGCTTGGGCAACCACGCACTTGGTATTTGTAGAGTTAGAAAAACCAGTACTTGTTGGTTATTTTTCTTTTGCAAATAGACCTTTAAAGATGACTAAAAAGAATTTTGAAAAATTATCAAACACTCAAAAGAAAAAATTATTGAAATATGGTAGGAGAGAGGAAAATTTTGTAGAGATTAATAGTTATCTAATTGGACAGCTTGGAAAAAATTATAATTTAGATGATAGCATAAAACAAGAAGTAACAGGAAATAAATTATTAGCAATAGCATATCAAATGCTAGTAGATATTGTTAAGGTTGTAAATGTAAAATATGTATGGGTAGAGTGTGAAGATAGTGAAAAACTTTTGAATTTTTATAAAGATTTTGGATTTAATTTAATAGAAAATTATCGTGGTGATAATGAATTAAATGTATTAATAATGAAAATAGAATAATCCTTTACCAGTAATGGTAGGGGATTATTTTTATTTTGTTGTAGAAATATGTAAAAAAATATAGTATCATTATAATTAGGAAATGAAAAGGAGCAATCGAATGACAAACTCAAAACTTACTTGTACACAATGTGGTTCAGAAAATATTAGCGTTCAATTAATTAACAAACAAGAGTTTAAAATTGAAAAGCACAGTAAAATATGGTGGATAATCGTTGGTTGGTGGTGGATACCAATTAAATGGGTTGTTCTATACGTTATATTAGGGTTACTGGTAATACCGTTTAAGATGTTATTACCGAAAAAGAAAAAGTTAATAAATACAGTGGAAGGTCACAAGGTGTGCAATAATTGTGGTCATCACTGGCCATAAGTCGACTATTTTAGTTGGCTTTTTATATACATAAAGATAGTTTAAAACCGTCCTTAATCCCTTTGATATGTGCTAGATAATTAATTTAGTTTTGGTAACGAACTTGTAACGATAGATGATAATTTATAGGATATTATAGAAAAGTATATTAAGTAAAAATCACATAAAATAAGCTTTAGAAAATATTAGTTTCTTCTATAATATATAGGAAATATTCTCTAGGGTTTAGGTTCTCATTATCTAACTCTATATATCTGATAAACATTTCTTTAAAGTCTTCATCTGATAAACTCACATCAGAAGCGATATACTCTGCTTTTACTTTCTTCTCTTCTTTAACCGCTTCTTGTACTGGATAAGGCTCACCGTCTAGATGTTTAATAAATATATGTTCATTATCACGCACTACAATAGGTAAGCCTTGTAATTGTGACCATACATAACTACTAGTATCATAATTAAGCGGTATCGAAGCCATAACATGCTGTATAGTTGGTTTATACTCATCTTTGAGTATTTCCGTACTAGGTTCTAATATAAGCCTTAAACGTGGGTTATTTGGCTTGTGTGAGATACTAGAGTAAAGCAAGTATTTATACCCCTGTAGTCGGTCTTGTATGATGTTTACCGCTTCTTCAGATGTTTTCCCTGTATCTTCTATATCGATTACTATTAAATCCCTTGAATTTAAATTACTATCGTTTCTTGTGTAGCTTCCGTCTGCATTCGGTGTAATATCTCCACTAAGAAAATATAACATCTTACTAGCTTTATAATTCTTAATATTAGTGTCTTGTTCAATAGTAGGTACAACGGTATTAGAAAGGGTCTGTAACGGTGTTTCGCTATAAAATGCTGTTAGTTTATTGGCTTTATAGCCGGTTTGTTTATATATCAAATTATACCACCGCCCTTACACTTCAATTCTCAAGGTAGTTTCATCTTTCTTATATGTATCTTTTAGTTTTTCTAATATTTTAACTGTTGTTTCAAAAGCACTTTGGGTTTGTATCTTTAAAATCTCTAAGTCAGTAGGTCTATCGATAATTTTTCCAACTTCTAATATTTCTTGGTACTTTGTTAAAATCCCAATTTCTCTATCAATAATTTTGTTTCTAAAGGTTTCACTATCTTTTATTTTTTGGCACTCCTCAACCATATATTTTAAGGTTGGTGCTATTGTTAAGTAAGTTTTAACAAATGATAATAACAATGTATTATCTTGTTGTAATGTTTCTAATGTTACTTCATTGGTGTTTTCTTTGTTAATTATCTCATTTGCTAACTCTTCTAATAAATAAAGTTCTTCAGTCTTAATTTCATTTTTATATTGTTCTATTTTCATTTTGCTTTCTCCATGTTTTCTTTGTATTCTCTGTATGCTTTTTTAAGAAGCGGTTTAATTATCACCTTTATTAATTTATAAAACTACTGGCACTAAATTATATTTTTTAAAATTGTTCTATTTTGTAAATGTTCTACATCTATTAAATAATATCGTTAGATACTCTATTAATATTTTGTAGTGCTTCTTTCACATCTTCTAGAGCTACACATATTAAGAAGTCTAATTCTTCTGATAAATGAAGGGCGGTTTCTTCTGTTAACATGTGCAACTTTTCACCGTTTAGCACTTTATCCCAATACTTCCACAATTCTTCTTCTGTTATCTTTAAACTTTTATACTCGTCTGTTGAGAGTGTTTTAATTGCTCCACAATGTGTAGCTAATATTTTCATTGAAACATATAAGCTTGCTAATCTTTGGGCTATTTCCTCAATATCCTCTATAACTTCGGTTACTTCTTTTTTATCTTCTATAATCTCTTTTAGTTCCATTTTTATTACCTCATAATTATCTTACTTTGTGATTTTCAAAAATCTCATATACCTCTTGAATATCGAATAAATGCCTATTACCAACCTTTACATAATGAAGCCCTAACGCTTGTAGTTGCTCCATGCTACTAGCTCCTATACTTAGGTACTTTTGTAGTTCAGTACGTGTGAAGTATCTTTTTTCGGGGTTAATAGTATTCATTTTTTCTTGTATCACTTCATTGATTAAATTAGCAATTTGCTCTTTAATTTTTATACTTTGTGCTTCTGATAGTACTACTTCCATATAATCATACTCCTTTATAGATACTGTCCATAAACAACGCTGTTATGTATACTAACGCTGTTATGAAAGGTATAAACACAACTGCGAAAGATAAGGTATTTATAAATAATTCTTTATTTTCTTCACTCATTTTCTTCATCTCCTTAATTTGCTTCATCTAGCAGTGACAAACATACTTTCAGTATTTTTTTCTTGTCTTTTATATTTGTATAACTAATACATGCAGTAAGTAAATCATTAACTTTATGTATTGCTTCTTCTCTTTTTCTCAATACCAGGACTTCATTTTCTGTTGGGAAAATCTTACCTTTAAAACTATAGACTATATCAATCAATTTATTTAAATTATCTTTTGAAATTGTCCTTGTTCCGTTCTCCCAACGTGCTATTGTACTTTGGTCTACATTCATAATGTTAGCTAAATCTATTTGTTTTAGCTTAAATTCACTTCTAAATGTTTTAATTTCACTACTTAGCATTTTGTACATTTGTAAATGATGTGAGACAAAAAAGAGAAAAATAAAAACCTGATATG
>ERZ772956.680-NODE-680-length-24576-cov-13.223849_pt1 | contig 24576 bp, 25 predicted proteins | sample MGYA00580683_ERZ772956 | MGnify/ENA primary metagenome ERZ772956 (study PRJEB29015, sample SAMEA2738077) | human oral metagenome | biome: human oral; feature: human-associated habitat; material: saliva | place: China | collected 2212 ... | reverse complement strand
AAAGAAAGGAGTATTCCATCATGGAAGGACCAATCATTACAGTGGATGTATCAAAAGGTTCCTGTCATTGCCAGCCTTTCATAGAGAATGGGCATCCAATGCGAAAACCAAAGCAGCTTTCAGCTACGAACGATGGTTTTCAGAAATTAGGGCAAACTATCAAAGACCTTGAAGCTAAGACAGAAAGAGGGACAGCATCCGTGCACACTTCCTGATATGTTATCTGGCCCTACTGATCTTCCGCATCCTAGAAAAGAAGTTAGGTCCAAGCTATACATCATCAGAACTGATTTCTACATTGAGAGAATACAAGCTATTGAAAGTAAACGGACAAGGATACATACCGGAATATAAGCGAACAAAGATAACGGATCATCTACATAAAGAATTTGAATTCTGTACGGATACAGAGATCGTTCCAACAGGAACCATGAGAAAGATCATCTTTGAAACGAAAAAATAGAATCCCACACTACACCGATCAACAAAGCAAAAATACCAGAAACCCTTTCTACATCGTGGTTTATGGCATTTTTTACATTTATAACTGTCAAAGATGGGAATATAGCAAGAGTGGGATAAGACACCTTTTCGATTTTATTGAATATTTTCAATTACAGATGCAATGTATGCGGAAAAGTTTTCGGAAATTGCTTCTGTAACATCATCAACTTCCTCGGTTGTTAATGCTTCATTCTTTACACCTGCGGCCATGTTAGATATGACAGAGAAGCCTAGTAGCTTCATAGAACAGTGAGCTGCTGCAAGTGCTTCTGTAACGGTTGACATACCAACAGAATCTCCACCCATTATTTGGATTGCACGTATTTCGGCAGGTGTTTCAAACTGTGGGCCAGGCATATAGAAATATACACCCTCGTGAAAGGTAAGTTTGCTTGTTTTTGCAAGATCTAATGCCATTTCTCTAAGTGATTTTGTGTACATGTCACTGACATCAAAGAATCTTGGACCGAATTCACTGCAGTTTGGTCCTCTTAATGGCGATGCTCCGTTGAGTTTGATATGGTCTTTTATAATCATTACATCACCGGGTTTGTAAGAAGGGTTAGCTCCACCAGCGGCATTTGTTACAATCAAAGTTTTTACACCCATTAATTTCATAACTCTTACTGGAAGTACAAGTTGTTCAAAATTATATCCTTCGTAATAATGGAAACGTCCAGACATACACATTATGTGTTTTCCTGCGATTCTTCCAAAAATCATTTTTCCGGCATGGGATGATACAGTGGATGTTAGAAAATTTGGAATATCTGCATATGGAATAACGATTGGATCTTCAATGGAAGAGGATAGTGGTCCCAATCCAGAACCAAGGATAATACCAATTTCTGGTTCAAAAGGAATAATAGTTTTCAAATACTCAGCTGCTTTTCCGCAGTATACTTTATCAAATTTCATTATTTCCGTTTTCTCGCTTTCTTATTTTTCTTGCTGAAGAGATTACCATTGCTACAATGGTTCCTATATACGGTATTGCATTTGTTAATTGGCTCTTTACAACTGATTGTAGAACGACTCCGAATCCTTGACACGCACCAAAGAAGAGACTGGTAAATATAACGGTAATCGGATGATTCATTCCCATTGAAGCTGCTGCCATGGCCATAAAGCCACGACCACTCGTCATATTTTCAGCAAATAGGGTAACATTTCCCATTGCTAGACAGACTCCGCCAAGACCGCAAAGTGCACCAGATAGAATAACTATTTTCATTTGTAGAGAAGTTCCTTTTGTTCCAAGAGACTCTGCGCCTTCTTTATTAATACCAACAGCTTGGCAGTGATAACCATTGACTGTTTTATAAAGCCAAATAAAGATAATGAATGCAATTACGAAGCAAAGATAATCTAGAATTGTTAACCCACTGAGAACAGTGCCTAGAAATGGAACTTTTTCTATTCCAGGAATATTCACACGTAGCATTGGTACAAGACGATCATCTTTTAATGTTCCGCGTATATTAAATATCTTGTAAAGCATGAAGCTGGTTAATCCTGCAATCAAGATATTTAAAGCTGTACCAACTACCATGTCGGCTGCTTTACATTTAACTTGTAGAAGGGCAACAACTGTACCTACAAGCATGCCTGCAAGTACACCCGCAATGATAGAAAGAATAACATTGCCTGTGAAATAGTTTACGGCAATGGATGCAAAACATCCTATTAGCATTTGCGCTTCTAATGCGATGTTAAAGATACCAACTTGGGAGCATATAGCACTTCCTAAAGCTACAAGAAGAATTGGGGAAGTAGATTGAATTATGGAGTGAACAATCATGGCAATATATTCGATATTCATACTTTTCTACCTCCTTGTGCAGTATTTCCAGATTTCTTTTTTCTTTGTTTAAATTTAATTACAATTTTTATAGAGACAAAGAGAGTGATACAGCATTGAATAATTGTTGCAATCTCACTTGGAATTGACATTGAACGTTGTAATGTTGCCCCACCAATTTGCAGTCCACTTAAAAATATTGAAGAGATCAAGATTCCGACCGGATTTAAATCAGCAATCAAAGCTGCCATCAGTCCAGTCCAAGCAAAGTTTGTGGATGTAAGCATTCCATCAACAAATCTACCGGATACACCAAATGCATATGTACATCCGGCAATTGCACCAATTGCACCGGATAGTGCCATTGTTAGTAACATTACTTTTTTTTCTTTTACACCACCGTATTTTGCAAAATGTGGATTATATCCTGTCATTTTAGATTCATATCCAAGAATTGTTTTTTTCTCAAAGAAGATAATTAGTCCAACAAGAATGATTGCAATTGTGAATCCGATATTTAGTGTACTCCCTTTGAAAAAGCGAAATAGTCGAATTCCTTCTCGGAATGCAGGAGTTTGGATTGCCATGGCATCGCCTGCATTGTCTTTTAGAGGATATGTAACAAGATATGATGTGATATTATTTGCTACATAGTTAAGCATTAAGGAAATAATAATTAAACTTGCGCCAAATTTTCGTTGTATGATTGCAGGTATTAATGCATATAGAGCTCCTGCAACCATTCCTGCTATCCATGCTATGAGTAGTATGAGTAATGAAGGACCAGGAAGTTTTAATGCAACGATTGCAGCAACGATTGTGCCTGTTACCATTTGTCCTTCAACTCCAATATTGATGTATCCCGCACGCCATGATACTGCGGTTGCTAGTGCACAAATGATGATTGGAGTTGCACGGGTTAATGTTTCAGCAAGGTAATATGGTTTGATAAATGCTTTTTCAAACATGGAAGCATATACAGCCAATGGATTCTCTCCACAAATCAAGATAACAACTGCACCAACAAGAAGCCCAAAGAATGTTGCTAGAATTGGCCCTTTTATCTTGGAATAAGCAATACTCACAAGATCTTTTAGATTAAGATTTTTCATTTAATTTTCCTCCCATCATCAAGACTCCGAGTTTTTGTTCAGAAACATTGCTTCGTGTAAATTCTCCGACAATCTTACCTTCGAAAATAACGTAGATACGATCTGATAATTTGAGAATTTCTGAAAGCTCTGATGAGATTAATAAGACACCTTCGCCATTATTTCTCTTTGTGACAAGATGGTTGTGTATATATTCCATAGCACCAATATCTACGCCTCTAGTAGGTTCTGCTGCAATCAGTAATGGAGAATTCTGCTCAATCTCACGTGCAACAATTAACTTTTGGATATTACCGCCGGATAATTGTCCAGCCTTTTGATAGATACTCTCTGCTTTTACGTTATGTTCTTTAATGAGTTTTTGAGCAAATTCTTTAACGACTCGATTATTCAATAATCCGTTTTTAGATAATTTAGAATCATATTGATGTGCCATTAGAGAAGTTTCGACTAGATTTGCAGATTTTGCACAACCTGAGTGGTAACGATCTTCAGGAATGCATGCAATTCCATTTGTTCGAATTTCATGCACTGTCTTTCTAGAGATGTCTTTGCCCAGCAACTCAATATTTCCTTCATCAATATGAAGAAGACCTGTAATGCAGCGAATGAGTTCAGATTGTCCATTGCCGGATACACCAGCAATTCCTACGATTTCATTTTGATCTACATGAATGGATAAACCATCTAGAATATTTTTGCTTCCAACACCATGCAGGACGGCATTTTTGACATTTAAAATTGTATTACCGGCTTTAATTTCTTGGATTATGCTAGTTTCTAGGTGTCTGCCGACCATGAGGTATGACATTTCTTCAATTGAAATATCTTTTATGTTCATATCACTGATATATTTACCTGCACGCATGATAAGCACATGATCAGCGACAGTTTCAACTTCGTTTAGCTTATGAGTAATGATAATAATAGATTTTCCCATTTTGGAAAGATTTTTCATGGTTTGAAGTAATTCATCAATTTCCTGGGGAGTCAATACTGCTGTAGGTTCATCGAAGATGATGATATCTGCATTTTGGTAGAGAACCTTTAGGATTTCAACGCGCTGCTGAAGACCGATTGGTAAATCAGCAATTCGTTTTTCGGGATCCACCTGTAAACCATATTGATTACAAAGGTCTCTAACATTTTTGCTTGCTGTTTTACGATCAAAGAAAATTTTATTTTTCCTTGGCTCCCTTCCATAAACAATGTTTTCTGCAACGGTTCTAGAGTTTAATAACATAAAATGTTGTTGGACCATACCTATACGATGATTCATTGCATCGTGAGCAGATTTTATATTCACTTTTTTTCCGTGAAGATATATTTCTCCTTCATTAGCTTGTTCAAGGCCGTATAAAATCTTCATTAAAGTAGATTTTCCGGCACCGTTTTCGCCAATTACTGCGAGTATTTCTCCTCTATGTAACCGAAGGCTAATATTATCATTGGCCTTCATGGTTCCATAAAGTTTGGTGATATTTCTCATTTCAAGAATTGGTTGCTGTACCATAGTTTGTCCTTTCTCCAAAATTTTGTAAAAGAGCCCGTAGGCTCTTTCGATAGGAAACATTCACATTATTGTAATTACTTCTTAGAAGCGGTGTATTGTTCTTCGGTTGGAATGTTCTTTAAATCGATAGTTCCATTACGGATGTTTTCAACAAGTTTTTTAAGTTTGGCAACATCTTCATCACTCAATCTATCAGAACGTGGGTTCTTACTTTCGTAATTTACATGAACTGCACCGATTGCGTTTTCCTTGATTCCCCAAACTTCGTTTGTAGTATTCCATCCATTGTAGTAGTTATCAATGATTTGCATGATTGTAGTATATGTATCTTTAATTTGAGATGAAACAACCCATGGATTATTAGGATCTGTTTTATCTGTATCTTGCCCAGAAGTATAAAACATCTTACTCTTTGCGGCTTCAAAGATACCTGCATCGCCACCAGCTGTTGCAGCGTTGATGAATTTTGCACCTTGTGCAAATTCTTGTTCAGCAAGAGTCTTTGCTTTTGCTGGGTCATTATAAGAGCCTACATAGTTGAATACAAATGTTGCATCAGAGTCTTGTGAAAGAACACCTTCCATGAAACCATAACGGTACTTCCATGATCCAGGGCCTTCATTTACATGAACACCGCCATAAACATGTGATTCACCATCAACAGTTAATGCTGCTAAAGCACCAATTAAGTATGCACCTTCCTGCTCGTTATATGAAATGCATTTGATACGATTGCTATCAACTTCTGTATCAATTAAAGCAAAATCTGTTTTAGGAAATTCTTCACAAATTTGCTGCATCGGATCAGATGATTCCCATCCACCACCGATAATGAGATCATATCCTTCTTCGGCATAAGCACGTATATTTTCACTGAATTCTGATGTATCCGAACATTCAACATTTGAAGCTTCAAATCCGTGCTTTTTGGCACTTTCTTTTAAACCATCAATCATTTGTGTGAGAAATGCATTTGTGCCAACTTTATTAGTTACTAAAGCAATTTTTTTTGGTTTGGTTGATTCTCCAGATAAACTAGTATTATCTTTCTTTGCTGGTGAACATCCGACCAATGATGCAGTTATCATTGTGGCTAAAGCTGCTTTCAAAATTTTTTTCATTATTTTTCTCCTCTACGCTTTTGCAAACGCTTACTCCTATGTACACAATATATTTCACAGTCAGTCAAAAGTCAACATAAAATAATCAAATAATGCCTGTTTATGTTGGAGTAAAAAACCCAGATAAGGATTTATCTGAGTTTTTAATTGTGATTACTAACAAAAAAGTATTAATATGTGTTTTTTCTATCAATAGATATAAAATTTGTGTTTGGATAGGTTTAATAAATAAAATCAATATTTAACTCTTCAAAGATATTGTCCCAAGATGGATCATTCTTGGAGTCGGTAATAACATAATTGACGTTATTGAATGGAGATACGATGTAATCTGCTCTTGCTGAAAATTTTGTGTGATCAGCGAGTATGTAACGATATTTAGATTGTTCAATCATCATTTTATGTATTTGACATTCTTGAAGACTGCTATCAATTAGTCCATGTTTTAGGTCGAGAGCAGAAGTGCTTATAAAACACTTATCAACGAGAAAGGACTCGAGTTGCCTTGCGGCAATATCTCCAACAAAAGAATATGATTTGTTTCTATACTTACCGCCAATGCCAATTAATCGTGTGTTAGGTTGCTGCTTTTCAAAGAGTTCCATTATTTTGAGTGAGTTAGTAACGATAGTTACATTAATACCACTAGTAAGAATCATTTTTGCTAACTGAAAACATGTGGAGCTTGAGTCGACTATGATTGAATCATTTTCTTTTATAAAATGCGTAACTGCATATTTCGCAATTTTCTCTTTTTCTTTTAAAAATAGTACCTCTCTCAACGGAAAAGGAACATTTTTGTCATCGGCTTCTTGTATATATGCACCACCATAGATACGAGTTAATCTGCCAGATTCTTCCATTTCTCGAAAATCTCTTCTAACAGTCTCTTCGCTGACATTTAATAGTTCAACGCACTCTGAAATGGTTATACTTCCCTTCAGCTTTAATTCGTGTTCAATTAAGTTTTGTCTGTCTATTTTTAACATTTTGCAATCCCCTTTTTATATATTGTAATGTACATTTGCATTTTTGAATATTATACTGCTATTTCAGGCAAAAACAGTCACATATTTATACATTTTGCAAAATCTATGTTGACTTATGACTGAAAATGTTTGATTATGAATGAGAGGAGATAAGAAAATGAGTAATTCTAATACAAAATTATCGTACTTAGGATTAATGCCGTTAATGATTTTTCTCATAATATATTTTCTGTGTGGAATTATATATAAGGATTTCTCGGTTATGCCTTTGTTAGTAGCAATGATTATCTCATTCTTGCTTTTTTTAGTCATTACGCCAAACGAAAAGAGAAATGAGACGATTACGAGTTTTTGTAAAGGCGCAGGTCATCCAACCATCATGATGATGGTAACAATCTACATATTGTCCGGTGCTTTTTCAGCATCAATTTCTGCGATTCAGGGCTCAGACTTCATAGCAATTAATAGTATTAAGTTTCTTCCAAGTTTTTTGCTACTTCCAGGAATGTTTTTGATTGGTGTAATCTTAAGTTTCTCAATGGGATCTTCAATGGGAGCTGTAACTACTTTGATGCCTGTAGCACTTAGCGTTGTAACTCATTCGGATATCAGTATCCCTCTTGCATGTGGTGTTGTGGTTAGTGGAGTTATTGCGGGAGATAATCTTTCCTTTATTTCAGATACTTCTGTAGCGGCAGCAGTAGTTACTGGAACAACGATTAAAGAGAAGTTTAAAGAGAGTGTTTGTGTATTTTTAGTGCCAGCGGTTATTACTCTGATTATTTTGTTCTTTATACCAATTAAATGTGCAATTTCTGAATCATCAAGCATCCCTATTTTTAATTTGCTTCCAATCATTATGGTAATCATTCTTTCAGTGAAGGGAATAAGTGTGATTCCGGTTCTAGCAATTGGAACACTACTATCATTTATTGTTGGATATGCTGAAGGAATGTTTACTATTGCGGAATTTCTAACTGCAATTCATGCTGGAATTATTAGGCTTGAGGAGATGGCTTTAATTGCGGTTGCAGCCGGTGGGTTAATTGGGATAGCTCAGGATAATAATGGTATTGAGTGGATATGTCAAAAGATTTCTCAGCATTCACAGAATAAGAAATTTTCTGCAATTTCAATTGCACTCACGACGATTCTTCTAGATATCGTAACCGCAAATAACACTATGGCCATTATTACTTGTGGACCGATTGCAAAGAAGATTTGTGAAGAACAAGACGTATCAAGAACAAAGGTAGCAACTATTCTTGGATATTTTTCAACAATCACAAATGGCATCGTTCCGTACGCAGGGCATTTAATGGCTGTGAGTGGGCTATCAAAAATTGCACCTATCAGTGTTATCCCATATGTTTTCTATGATTTGGTAGGATTTATTACAGGTTTTCTATGGCTAATTATCCAGCCAGAAAAAACATTTGATTTTGTAAAGAAAAGGAGGAAAGAAAGTGATTGATTTTACAAATAGAAATGATGTAGATCTCGCGTTTATGTTAAAGTTTGAAAATGTTGCTTGGTATGAAGGTGGTGAAGTTCGTATTTTAGATCGAAGAATCTATCCAATACGTACGGAGTTTGTTGTCTGTAAACATTATGAGGAAGTGGCAAAAGCAATTGCAGATATGGTTACACAATCTGAAGGGCCTTATACTGCAGCGGCAATGGGAATGGCATTAGCGGCTTACGAAGCGAAAGATCAAAAAGTGGCTAATATTCCGGAGTTTATTAGAAGAGCTGCCCATACCTTATCTCATGCAAGACCCACAACATCAGCACAAATGGAAAGAATTGTTAATGGATCTGCTGAGCAAATTATTAATAGGTTTAACAATGGTGGGAGTTTATCTGATTTAGTTGATACAGCTTTTGAATTTGCTTATAACTACATCAATAATAATTATGCGAAATACACGATAATTGGGAAAAATATGGCTGATGTCATTCCTAATGATGGAACGATTTTGACACAGTGCTTTGCAGGTACGGTGGTTGGTACAATGCTCAGAGAATGTAAGCGATCTGGGAAGAATGTAAAGGTATTCTGTGCAGAAACACGACCATATTTTCAAGGTGCTAGACTAACTGCAAGTGTTGCTTGTGATATGGGCTTTGATGTTACTGTAATTTGCGATAATATGCCGTTCTATACAATGAAGACAAAGAAGATAGATGTCTTCACATCAGCATCAGATGTAATTACGATGGATGGTTATGTGGTAAATAAAGTGGGAACTTCGCAGATTGCATTATGTGCACACATGTTAGGTATTCCGTATTATGTCACAGGAACACCAGATCAAGCGCATCCTGATATAAATTCTGTAGTTATTGAAGAGAGATCTGCACAATTAGTAAAAGAGTCGATGGGAATGCAGATAACGATGGATGGGGTGAAGGGATATTATCCTGCTTTTGACATAACAGCCCCAGAGTATGTGACTGGAATCGTAACAGATAAAGGAATTTATAATCCTGAGACAGTACATACATATTTTGATTGAGGTGATTTCATATGTTAATGGAAAAAGAAAGACAGTTGCTGATTGAATATGGAAAGAAAATGGTCAATGACCATCTTACTGCAGGCACAGGTGGAAACTTAAGTATCCTTGACCGTTCAACAGGACTTATGGCAATTAGTCCATCGGGCATTGATTATTTTGAAACGAAGCTAGAGGATATTGTTATTATGAATTTGGATGGAGATGTAGTTGAAGGTACGTGCAAACCGTCTTCTGAACTGAATTTGCATATTGCCTTATATAAAAAGAAACCTGAAATTACAGCAGTAGTACATACCCATTCAACATATTGTATTGTTCTATCTACTTTGGATATGCCAATCAAGGCAGTTAATTATATCCTTGCGGATGCTGGTACGCCATCTGTTCCGGTAGCACCATATCGAAGATTTGCGACACAAGAACTTGCGGATGCAGTAGCCGATTCAATTGGAGATAGTAATGCATGTTTAATGGCAAATCACGGACTATCAACTTGTGGAAAGAACTTGCAGTCTGCATATAGTCTTGCGAGAGAGTGTGAGTGGATTGCAGAAATACAGTGGCGTGCAATGTGTATTGGGAAGCCCAATATTATTAATGATAGAGAAATGATGGAAGTACTTAAAGATTTTGCTACTTATGGTCAACCTAAAAAGGAGGAAAGGTAAAATGATCGATTTTGAATATGTAAACCCGGCTAGAATCATCTTTGGCGAAAAACCATACGAAAGAGTTGCAGAGCAATTAAAACAAAACCAAGTAAGCTCACTTCTAATGGTATATAGTGGTGAATATGTAAAGACGCTTGGTATTTATCATGAAGTTGAAAAGATCTGTAAAAATTTAGGTATAAAATTTGTATCAAATGGAAGTGTAGTCCCAAACCCTAAAATTGAGCTTGTTAGGGAACTTATTGAAGTTGGCAGAGAAAACAATACTGACTTTATTCTTGCAGTAGGTGGTGGATCTTCCGTTGATACAGCAAAGGCAGTTGCACTTGGAATTAAGTATGATGGCGATGTTTGGGATTTCTTCTTGGGTAAGGCAGAAGCCAAGGGGGCTCTTCCTATAGGTGTAATTACTACAATTCCGGCATCTGGCTCAGAAACATCTAACGCATCTATTATTTCAAATGGCTTAAGTAAGTTGGGCTTCGAAAGTGAGTTGATTATTCCGAGGTTTGCGGTAATGAATCCACACTATACAATGACATTACCTGCATATCAGACGGCTTGTGGTATATCTGATATTCTCAGTCATCTTTTGGAGAGATATTGGACAAATACAGAACATGTTGATACAACAGATTATCTCATTGAAGCTGCTGTAAGGGCTGTTCTACTAAATGGCGAACGTCTTGTGAAGAATCCAACTGACTATAATGCTCGCGCTGAAATTCAGTGGCTTGCATCAATTGCGCATAACAATCTGTTGAATACAGGCAGACAAGATGACTGGGCATCGCATAGAGTAGAACACGAGGTTAGTGCACAGTATGGTGTTACACATGGTGAAGGCATGGCTGTGGTCATGTTGGCATATGTAAAGTATTGTGCTGAAAATCATCCTAAGAAGATGGCTCAATTTGCAAATAGAGTCTTTGATATCGATTATGCTAACTATTCAGAAAAGGATATGGTACTTGTATTAGCAGAGAAGTTAGAACAGTTCTATAAGAAACTAAATTTAAAAACAACATTAACAGAAATGAATATTGATGAGACACATTTCTCTGAAATGGCTGATCGTGCAACAAAGAATGGTACATGCACAGTTGGACACTATTATCCTTTAGATAAAGAACGCTTTATTGAAGTATTGAAATTGGCACTTTAACACACATGCACTATGCGAGTATTAAAAATTTTGATATTGCAAATGGAGAAGGCTGCCGTGTAACTTTATTTGTATCTGGCTGTACAAATTGTTGTGAAGGCTGTTTCCAACCGGAGACATGGGATTTTTATCATGGACAACTATACACAAAGGAAACAGAAAATCAAATTATAAATCTCCTACGAAATCAGCATATAGATGGAATTACATTATTGGGAGGAGAACCTTTTGAGCCAACGAATCAAATAGAACTTGTAAAGTTGCTCAGAAGATTTAAACAAGAATTTCCTGAAAAGAATGTTTGGTGTTTCACGGGTTTTGTCTATGATAGAGATTTAATGAAGGGTCAGAGAAAATATACTACTGTAACGGATGAGATGTTATCATATATTGATATTTTAGTTGATGGTCCGTTTAAACTAGAGGAAAAAGACCCTTCACTATGGTTTAGAGGATCTAGAAATCAAAGAGTTATCAACATGAAGGAAACATATAAAAATGGGTTAATAATCCTATATCATGAATGAAAGGGGCTGTGGTAAAACCTTCAACTAAAAAGTTAAGGTTTTACCCAGTCCCTGATGATTTTTATGAGATAGTACAGCTTTGTGTAAGCATTTAATATTTTCCCGTTTTGTAGGTACACTTCTTTATATAGGTAGTAATCATTCTTGCAACTATTCAGATATTAAAAAAACACATCTGGTAGAGATATGCTCCAATACAGGTTCCAATTGTATTTGTGATGACATCACTGATATCACTAACTCTATCAAAGGATAGTAATGGTTGTAGAATTTCAATACAGATACTAAATAGGAATCCTGTTAGAATTGTTTGTAGTGGTGTAAGTTTTGTGTTTTTGCGAATTAAAAAGCCAAATGGTATAAACAATGATATATTTAATAATGACTCAGTTAGATAATCTCCGCGTTGTAACTGCCAGTCAATAAATGGATAGAAGTTTGTCTTTGATGAAAATCCATTGAATATATTAGGGATGTGTATGATGATAGGCATTAGTGTTAACATCATCATGACACATATATACAGATAGAGTGCACTATACCAAATCAGCTTCTTTTTTGGTAGTTGTCTCCATCTTTGTAAAAAGACAAAATAATATAAACATCCTAAAACGATGAAATCCGGTAACATGGGTAGAATTTGAATTTGCATAGAAGAATTTTAACACACATGCTAGAAAGTATGTAACAATAAATGGTGTGTGTACGGAGGTCAAATGAAATTTCTTGAACAGTTTACATTAATCACCGACATTATCTTTGGACTAATGATCTTGTTATATCTATATCAGATTGTATATATTGCGGTAAGTATGTTTAAACGCAAGGTTCCAAAGTTACCTGATGCAAAAAAGAATCATCGATATGCAATTTTTATCTCTGCCCGTAATGAAAAAGGTGTTATTGGTGAATTATTAGATAGTTTACACAATCAGACTTATCCAAAGGACATGTATGATATTTATGTCGTTGCGGATAACTGCACAGATGAGACTGCTGAAGTAGCTCGTAATCATGGAGCAATTGTATATGAACGCTTCAACCAAGAAGAAGTTGGAAAGGGGTATGCATTAAACTTTCTATACCATCATGTGATTGAGTTGAAGGGTGAAGATTACTATGAAGCTTTCATGGTATTTGATGCGGATAATATTATCGATAAGAATTTCTTATATGAAGTAAATAAGACATTCGATACGGGTGAATTTGATGCAATGACGACATATCGTAACTCTAAGAATTTTGATGAAAACTGGTTAACAGCAGCATACTCTATCTGGTTTATGCATGAGGCACGTCACTTAAATTACCCACGTATGTTGTTGGGGGCACAGTGTATGATTTCAGGTACTGGATTTGTTGTTTCAGCGAAAGTAATGAAAGATAATAATGGTTGGCCATACTACCTTCTAACAGAAGATATTCAATTCTCAGTGGTAAGTACGATTAATCAATTAAAGATTGGCTATTGTGATACTGCTATTTTATATGATGAACAACCATCTACCTGGAAACAATCTTGGAAACAGCGTATGCGTTGGGCAAAGGGTTTCTATCAGATTGATGGTAAATATTTGGGTGATCTAGCAAAAGGTGTCATCACTGCAAAGGGAAGACGTCTTGCATTCTATGATATCTTGATGACAGTATTACCAGCTGGATTATTAACAATTGCAATTCTTGGTTTTGTATTATGGATTCTAGCTTCGGCTGGTTTAATGCCATACTATGTTCGTCTTGTCTTCCAAAGAGAGATGTTGTGGTTTGTATTTAAAACTATCGGATGCTTGTGGGTATCCTTAATGATTATTGGGGCTATCACAGTTGGTATGGAATGGGATCGTATTGAGACCAATAACTGGGCTAAAGTTAAGCATTTATTGTTGTTCCCATTGTTCTTGTTGTCATATCTACCAATTTCTATACAGGCATTGTTTACAAAAGTACATTGGGCTCCAATTGAGCACCACTCAACAGAAGAGTTAAATAAAAAGAATGAACAATAAATGGAGTGAACTGGAAAAAGTTCGCTTCATTTTTTCATCTAATGAAATTATTTGGTGTAAGGGTTATGATAGTAATAGAGATGTTTAAATCACTAGGAGGATTCTGCGATGAAATATGACTTTACAACAATTATGGATCGTCATGGCAAAGATGCGATTGCGGTTGATGGTATAGGGATGGCAGGAAAACCTGAGTTGCCTGATGAAGGTTTTGATGTAATTCCAATGTGGATTGCGGATATGAACTTTCCTACAGTTCCTTCTGTGCAGGAAGAAATCGTAAAGCGTGTGAATCATCCTGCATTTGGATATTTTGCGCCAAGCGAAGAATACTATCAGAGTATCATCGATTGGCAAAATAAGCGTAATGGAGTGACAGGATTATTGCCAGAACATATTGGATATGAAAATGGTGTTCTGGGTGGTTTGTTATCTGCTTTAACCGCTTACGCATCTCCTGGAGATGCGGTATTAGTACATAGTCCGACATATATTGGATTTACGCATTGCTTGAATAATAATGGATTTTATATTGTACATAGTCCACTCGTAAAGGATGAAGATGGTATCTGGCGGATGGATTATCGAGATATGGAAGAGAAGATTAAGCAAAATCATATTCATGTGGCAATCTTCTGTTCCCCACACAACCCTTGTGGTCGTGTGTGGCAGTTGGATGAGATTCAAAAAGCAATGGAAGTCTTTGAACGTAATGATGTGGTTGTTATCTCTGACGAAATCTGGTCAGATATTATATTAGAGGGATATAAGCACATTCCTACCCAATCTGTAAATGCATGGGCACACGAAAATGTGGTTGCATTATACGCACCGAGTAAAACATTTAATCTTGCAGGATTAGTGGGAGCCTATCACATCATCTACAATCAGACACTACATGATCGAATTCGTTCGAAAGCCTCAAAATCTCACTACAATAAAATGAATGTATTGTCCATGCATGCATTAATTGGTGCCTATAAACCAGAAGGGCATGCATGGTTAGAAGAACTACGAGAAGTGATTACTTCTAATGTAAATTATGCAGTAGAGTATATCAAAGAGAACTTCGAAGGTGTAGAGCTAATGAAGCCAGAAGGAACATACATGTTATTTATTGATTGTGAGAAGTGGTGTAAGCAACATGCTAAAACAATCGAAGAAGTCGAAAAAGCTGGATATCGTGTTGGTGTTGCTTGGCAAGATGGACGCATGTTTCATGGACCATATAGTATTCGTATGAATTTGGCACTACCTTTCACACGTGTACAAGAAGCTTTTAAACGTTTAGACCAATATGTATTTAATGCAAAGTGGTAGTAAAAAAATCCGTCATTGACGGATTTTTCAATAGTCGGGGTGACGAGATTCGAACTCACGACCTCTTCGTCCCGAACGAAGCGCTCTACCAAGCTGAGCCACACCCCGATACTCTACTGTTTATTATATCAAACTGAGAAAATATGGAGAGTGAAAATTTACTGCTTTGATTGCTTCATGAGATAGAGAATACCACTAATAACACTCGTAATAATTGCTAGTACAATATACATTAATAGAAAACCTGCTATACCTGCCACAATATCAACGAAGTCCATTGTACCGGTATGAGTAATGCCTTGACCAATTTCAATCGCAAAGGTAATCACAATAATGAGTGTAAATACATAGATAAAAGTTAATGTTAGAAAGTGATGTCGCTTTGCGAGGAATTTGAAGAATGGATATATAATCGCAATCATCAAAATTCCAAGGATACCTATTACTATAAAATGTAAGTCTTTATCAGATAGTCCAATCAGATTATTATCATTCCACGTCAAAATTGTGTTATGAATAGAAGTAATTAATTTAATCAGAAAATAGAGAATTTTTGTTAACATAAGGGCCTCCTTGGGGAGTATCATAGCAGAATTCAATACTGTTATAAAAGTGATAAAATGATGAGACTTTCAATGAAAGTGATTTAGCGAAAGCTAGGGGAATCGAATTTGTTTGGATATGGTATAATATTGGCATGCGAAAAGCGACTTTTTATAGTGCTTTTTGGGAGAATATTATGAATCAAAATGTAAGAAAGATTACCGAAGGGGCAATGATGGTTGCCTTAATCGGCGTATTTATGTTAATCGATAGACAGTTCCAAGGAACATTCAGCAGTATGTTTGTGTTCCTATTACCATTACCAATGGTATATTTTGGGGCAAAATATGGGCTGCGTGATAGCTTGATGGTTCTGGCTGCTATCATCTTTGTGTCCTTTATTTTCGCAAGTCCATTTGCAGTATTCTTCTTTGTCGCTGAAGCGATTATTGGTTTGGTATATGGATGTGGTATCTATCAAAATGTAGAGAGTAAGAGATTATTATTAAGAACGATGGTTCTTGGGGGTCTTACAGAACTACTTGCGGTTGTGATTAATGTGGCTATTTTTGGTGTTAGTTTCGATCAGCTTGTATTAGAATTACGTGAAACTTTTGATATGATGCAACAATCAATGGGCCTAGCGGTGAATGCAAATGTGGATATCAACGTATTATTGCGTAATGTATTCTTTGTAAGTACGCTGATGCTAGGTGTATTAGAGGCAATCGTGACACATATTTCATCAAGATTATTACTCAAGAGATTACGTATGAAGGTGCCTGAATCAACGCCGCTCTATCTATATTTTCCACCTAAGTGGATTGGATATGTAGCACTAGTTGGAATGTTTGGGTATTTATATATTGGTTCTGGTTATATTAAAACAGAACCAGCTCTAACAATTATTTCAGCGTTAGGAACATTTGCGTATTTCTATCTAACAGCGATGGGTGTTGTTGGACTACTGGTTATGATTGGATTAATGGCAAAGGAAAGTCGCAAAATCTTAACATTTGTAGTGTTTATCTTAGCGATAGTCTTGTCATTTCCAGTTGCAATTTATGGATTTTTGTATATCACGACAAATATGCATCAGAGAATAGTAGAGGAGGGATATCATGCAACAAAAAATGAATCGAATTAAACAACTTGTTTTTGTGGCACTTGCTATCCAACTTGCGGTTGTTATCTTATTGCAGTTGATTTTTAAATTAAATATCTTGCCAGGTATCTTGGTGTTGATTGCGGAGGCTCTAATAGCAGTATATCTCTTAGAGTTTTTCCAATCTGCAAATGAAGAAGAGTCCATTGGTCTAGAAAAGTATCTAGGTGGTTCTTACGCGGATGCGTATCTAGTTGGTGGCGTAGGTATGATGAACTACGATGAAAACTATGTCATTACATGGCAGAGTGAACTCTTTAAAGAAAGAGGACTAGATCGTATTGGTTCTAAACTACTGACTTGGTTGCCTGAAGCCAATGACATTATTTCCGGGGAAACGGAAAAGGTTAATGTTCAGATTGACCAATATGTTTATGAAGTAAGTAAGCGCGAAAATGCGCCAACGATATTCTTTAAAGATATTACACTTTTAGATAAGTACCGTAGTAAGTACAATGAAGAACATGTTGTACTTGGTCTAGCAAGTTTTGATAACTATGAAGAAAGTACGATGTATGCGGATGATGCGGATATTGCAAATATTAATGCGACAATTCGTACACCACTCAATGAATACTTCCAACAGTATGGTGTATTCTCTAGAAGATTAAATAACAATCGTTATTTATTAGTACTCAATGAAAGAATCTATCGTGAGATTGCGGCAGATCGTTTCTCAATTCTAAATATTGTACGTAAGGCTTCACAGAAGGCTGAAGTATCTATCACATTGTCTATGGCATTTGCCAAGGGTAGTTCAAACTTTGCGGAGCTAGATGAGACAGTTACAAAGTTAATGGATCTTGCGCAAACGCGTGGTGGTGACCAGGTTGCGATTCAGGTAGTTGGTGAAGATGTTAAATACTTTGGTGGTTCAACTGAAGCTGCTGAGAAGAGAAGTCGTGTGCGTGTACGCGTTATGGCACATGCATTACGCGACCTCATTCAACATTCTTCTAATGTAATTATTTGTGGACATAAGAATGCTGATTTTGACTGTATTGGCTCTGCAATTTGTTTATCTAAAATGGCATCTGCTTTCAATAAACCGGTCAGCATTATTGCTAAGACTGGTGGTATTGAAGAAAAGCTAGAAGCTGCAATGAAAGAAAATGAGCAGGAACTAGCAGAAGGCGTAACATTTGTGACAGAAGGTGAAGCAATTAACCAACTAAAGGATAATACACTTGTCATCATGACGGATCATCACAACATTCTTCAGTCTAATGGTGCAAAACTATTGGAGATGGCAAAACGCATTGTGGTAATTGATCATCACCGCAGAAGTACAGATATGGGTGTAAAGCCAATTCTAATTTATATCGAAGCAGGTGCTTCTAGTACTTGTGAAATATTGACTGAAATGATTCCGTTTGTATCAAGTAAAGTAGATATTTCTGAATTAGAAGCAACATTCATGCTTGCAGGTATGACAATTGATACACGTAAGTGGCGTGAAAGAACAGGTGTACGTACTTATGATGCGGCGAGTGCTTTACGTAAACTTGGAGCTGATCCACAGGTAGCGTATGACTATCTAAAAGATACGTATGAAGAGTTTGCATTAAAGAGTGCAATTATGAATGCAAGTGAAAGTTATCCAAATGGTATCGTAATTGCGGCTGTAGAAAACGAGAAGATTACACGTTCTATTATGAGTCAGGTTGCGGATAGTTTATTAAGTATTCAAGATGTAAAAGCAGCCTTTGTTATCGCACAGGATAAGAGTACAGGAATCAATAGTATTTCTGCTCGCTCAAATGGTGAAATTAACGTACAAGCAATTATGGAAGCCATGCATGGTGGTGGACATATGACAGCTGCCGCAACACAACGTAAGGATGCGACAGTAAAAGAACTTAAAGAAGAGTTAATTAATATTATTGAACAACAGAAGAAGGAGGCAGAAGATGAAAGTAATTCTTAAACAAGATGTTAAAAAAGTAGGTAAACGCGGAGATATCGTTGATGTTTCAGACGGTTACGGAAGAAATTTCTTAATCGCAAGAGGACTTGCGGTGGCAGAATCTAAGGCTAGCTTAGAAATCTTAAAAGAACAGAAATCAGAAGAGGCTGCACTAGAAGCACAGCGTGAACAAGAAGCACGTGAGAAAGCTGCTTTATTAGAAAAGACCGTAATTACTTTCACAGTGAAGTCTGGCAAAGAAGGAAGAGTCTTCGGGTCTGTTTCTACAAAGCAAATAGTTGAAGCTTTGAATAAAAAAGGTATTACAGTTGAAAAGCGTAAGATTATTGATACTGAGCCAATTCATAGTCTTGGTACAACAAGAGTCAAAGTTGAACTACACAAAAATGTTATCGGTACAATCGTTGTGAAAGTACTGGGAAGTGAGAACTAAATATGCCACGCGTATTGCCTTCTGCACCAGAGGCAGAAGCTAGTTTACTCGGAACCATGCTTGTATACCCAAGTTCTTCTCGTACAGCACTAGAGGAAGGGCTTGAGGCTGATGATTTCTTCATTGAAGCAAATCGTCGTATCTATCATGTATGCGAAGAACTGTATCAAGAAGGTATACAGATTGACTCTACAACTGTTGCGACACGTTTAAAGGATACAGATCTTTTAGATAAGTCTGGTGGAATGGAATACATTCTAAATTTAATGAATGCTGCTGTAACAAGTGCGAATACATTAACGTATGTTAATTTGATTCGTGATAAAGCGATGATGCGTCGTATGATTGAAGCTGCTGAAAGAGTTGCGGAAGAAGGATTTAATGGACAAACAGATTTAAATGATTACTTGGATCGCTCTGAGAAAGAAATCTTGAATGTATCTCGTAATCGTAAAGCTGGTGAGTTTAAGAATCCAAATGATGTCTTAAATGAAGTGTTAAAGACCATCCGTGCAGCTTCGGAGAATTCATCTGAGATTACAGGGTTAAAGACGGGCTTTAATGATTTTGATCGTATTACGCATGGCTTACAGCGTGGGGATATGATTGTTTTAGCCGCACGTCCGTCTATGGGTAAGACTGCGGTTGCGTTAAACCTAGCGATGAATGTTGCGCTAATTCCACAAGCACAAAAGGGTGCAATTGCGATTTTCTCACTTGAGATGGGTGCAGAACAGCTCGCAATGCGTCTATTAAGTGCGAAGAGTCATATCCAAGGTGATAAGTTAAAGACAGGTCGTTTAACCAATGAAGAGTGGAACCGTATTAACGAAGCTTCGGCAGAATTAAAAGCTTCCAATATCTATATCGATGATATGGCAGGAATCAAGATTCCTGAAATTTTCTCGAAGTGTCGCCGATTACAGGCAGAACATGGATTAAACATGGTTATGATTGACTATATTCAGTTGATTAGTGGACCATCGGATCGTTCTAGTGGAAACCGTCAACAGGAAGTATCTGATATTTCACGTAGTTTAAAAGCACTTGCGCGCGAATTAAGGGTACCTGTTGTGGCATTATCACAGTTAAGTCGTAGCGTTGAAGCGCGTGAAGATAAGCGGCCAATGTTAAGTGACTTACGTGAATCTGGAGCGATTGAGCAGGATGCCGATATCGTTATGATGTTGTATCGTGAGTCTTACTATAACGAAGAGGCAAAAGAACAAGCAAGAGAATCTGGAACAGAGCGTCTAGAAATCAATCTTGCAAAGCATCGTAATGGTGCGACGGGCAGGGTATATGTAGCGTTTGAAGCGGATACAAACGCACTCTATAACATTGCCCCAAATAGACCACAATAATGAAGGAGGAAGGCATGAAAAACTTGATTGCTGTAACAATATGCTTAGTGCTATCAATCGCAATTGTCATCGTGCCTTCTTTTTTCTATCCTTCTTTTGAAGGAATTGAAGTTGGTACAGTAGGTAACTTTAACCAGACTGTAGAAGTAACGACTTCTGATGTGCATAAGATTTATAAATTATATGAAGATCATAAATTGATTGGTATCATCAAGGATAAGACTTATATGGATGAGCATCTAAAGACCGTCTATAAAGAAAAGTATGCAAGCATGTTTCCAAATACACATATTGGTATTGCGGATAATATGTATCTTGTAGAAGAAATGAGTTCAAATGTCTATACAGATGCTGATGCAGAAATTATGCAGTATTTAGATGATCATTCTCTATATAGTATTGCCTGTAAATCAATTTCTTTCTCAGATAATAATGAAGAATATGCAAGAATCTTTGTAAAGTCAGAAGATATCTATCAGGCAGCTTTACAAAAGTATCTTTCCTATTTCGTCGATGAAGATACATTAGAAGCCATTCACGAGCATCATGCAATTTCAAATTTAACGGAATATGGTGTCATGACAATGGGCTTTAAAATCAATGGAACAATACAGATTGCGGATGCGTACGCATCCGTAAAGGATATTAAAACCACGGAAGAAGAAGTATTGCATTACTTATCCTATGGAGATAATGAGGAGCTAGTGTATTACACAGTTGAAGAAGGAGATACACTAGATTCAATTGGTTTACAGAATTATGGATTAACTGCCGAACAGTTAATGCGTATCAATCAAGATATCATTAAAGATAGTAGCAAACCATTAACTGCAGGCACAAAACTGTGTGTGACTTACTTTACATCACCGATTGATGTGTATGTTTATAAACAAAGACTACAAAAGGAAACATTGTTCTATAAGACTTCTGTACTAGAGGATAATACTGTTGAAAGTGGTAAAACAGTTGTTAGACAAACTGGTGCAAATGGTTCAAAGAATGTACTCTACCATGAGACATGGGTGAATGGAGTACTCAAAACGGGGCAAGAGCTTTCATCTGTTGTAACAGCAGCTGGACAAGATGAAGTTGTGGCAATTGGGAAGAATAGTGATTTAGGGATCGGTAGTGGTAGTTTTGCCTATCCGGTTGAACATCCTGAAATCATCTGTAAGTATGGTTGCTATGCAGGTTTTGAGTCGATTGATTTTATCAATCGATACAATCGATGGGGCAATGTCATGGCTGTTGATACTGGAATCATCAAGGAAAAGGGTTATACGGATGAATTAGGAAACTATGTCATCATTGATCACCACAATGGTTATCAGAGTGTATATGGGCATCTATACTTACCATGTTCACTTGAAGTTGATACTGTTGTAAGAAAAGGTGATGTCATTGGTAAGATTGGTATGACTGGAAAAGCGACAGGACCACATGTAACATTTAGCTTATTGCAGAATGGTGAATCGGTGAATGCATGTTCTGCATTAATGGATTGTGAGGGTTTAGACTGATGATGGACTTTGCACTATTAGCGAGTGGCTCAAAAGGAAATAGTTTTGTAATAGTAGATGGTACTACAAAAGTTATGATTGATTGTGGTACAACAAAGAAATATTTATTTGAGCATCTAAAAGAATTACAGATAGCATTAGATGATTTAGATGCAGTGCTAATCACACATAATCATTCTGATCATATCTCGCAAATCAAGCATTTTGCATCACTACCAATCTACTCTCCAATTGAGATACCAAAGATTGATACTTTCTACGTAAAGCCAGGTTCTTCCTTTACAATTGAAACCTTACGCTTTACGCCAATTGCGTTATCACATGATGCGTTAAACACAGTTGGATATATTGTTGAAAATGGAATTGAAAAACTTGTCTATATTACAGATACTGGGTATATCAATGAGAAGCATATTCCACGCATCAAAGATGCGGACTATATTGTGTTAGAGTCGAATCATGATGTACAGATGTTGATGGCAACGAGTCGTCCACAGTTTACCAAACAAAGAATTTATAGTGATACAGGACATTTGTGCAATGAGGATTGTGCAGCTGTTCTTGATAAAATTGTGACAGAGAAGACAAAGATGATAATTCTTGCGCATTTGAGTGAACAAGCAAATACACGCAAGAAAGCACTAGATACAACAGTACATGCATTACAAAATCATTTGGGGTTACTGCATAAAAACCTGCTTGTATGTGCAGCAGGACAGTATGAGATGATTAGAAAGGGTATATATGATGAAGAAGTTGATGCCGGTAGCGTTAGCGCTATTATTGGTATGGAATCTAGTCCTAACAATAATGTTGATTAGGAATCTGCAAAAGAATACTACAGGTAATAGCACCCTTGAGGATATGAATAGTATAAACTATACAACATCAGACTATACTAGTGCGATTGAAAAGAGCAGAAGTAGTGTGGTTACGGTTGAAAGTGATGGTTCTTATTATAGTGGGATTATCATTGCGAAGGAAAAGGAAACAGTGCATATTTTAACAACCGCAAAGGCAACAAAGAATGGTAGCCCAAATGTTGTGTTTGACAGTGGTGTACGTGTTAGCTCTACTGTTATGGGTGATGATGGTGAAAGTGGAGTTGCGGTGATACAGGTAACAACAAACTTTGAAGTGAAGCCATTTACGATTTTAGATACAACTGCTTTAGCACAAGGTGCAAATGTGGTTGTGATGAGTGGTAGAAATCTAACGACTGGTAGTGCTGTCGTCAGCAGTGGTATTGTTTCAGAACCTGGTGTTTGGCGAATGAATGGCACAACAACTTGGTTATCTTCCATGCTAGAAATGGATACTCCAATCACTTCGATTCAAGAAGGTGGTGCAGTGATTGACTTAAATGGGTCACTCGTTGGTGTTGTTGCCAGTCAACCATTCCAAGGTAATTCTCGTATGGAATATGCAATCACTGCCAATGAAATCAAACTAATTTACAATGCACTTAAAACAAATGGAAAAGTAACACGAGGTGCACTAGGTGTTGTGGTGCGTAATGTATCAAGTATGCTTGCGTATGAAAAGAGTGCGCAGGGCATTAACATTGATATGAAGACTGGTGTATATGTCCAAACAGTCGTAGAGAAGAAAGATGCAGGAGATGATCTTCAGGTTGGAGATATCATTACAATGATTGATGGTATCGAAATATCTTCTTATCAAGATGTGCTTGCAAGAATGTACATGCACTCTGCTGGCGATACTGTAAATGTATCCATCATTCGTGGCGGTGAAAGTAAGCAGATTGGTGTGGTTCTGCAATGATCAAGATTATTGCCTGTGGCAAACTAAAAGAGAAGTGGATGAAGGATGGTGTCGCAGAGTATGTAAAGCGTATTCGTCCTTATGATAAGCTTGAAGTTATTGAAGTACAGGATGAAAAAGCACCAGAGACAAACTCTGTTGCCGAAAATGAACAGGTAAAGGTTGTGGAAGGACAGCGGATATTAAAAAATATACGTGATGATGAATATGTGATTTTACTAGATCTTGCGGGCATGGATATCGATTCTATCGCACTAGCAAATAAAATACAGGATTGTTATAATCATGCAAGAAGTAAGATTACATTTGTGATTGGTGGGTCTTTGGGGTTAAGCAATGAATTGATTCAGCGTGCTGATTTCCGTTGGCGTATCTCTAAGGCAACGTTTCCACATCAACTTTGTAGAATACTAGTAGTAGAACAAATCTATCGTAGCTTTCGTATTCTACATAACGAGCCATATCATAAGTAAATTTCTAAGATAGAAATATTGTATCGAATTGCAACTTCTTAATATGTAACCGCTTGTATCTGAAACAAGTATGTTATAAAATACAGATATAGTAAGTAAAAATTATCAGGAGGAT
>ERZ772956.676-NODE-676-length-24642-cov-5.796641_pt1 | contig 24642 bp, 21 predicted proteins | sample MGYA00580683_ERZ772956 | MGnify/ENA primary metagenome ERZ772956 (study PRJEB29015, sample SAMEA2738077) | human oral metagenome | biome: human oral; feature: human-associated habitat; material: saliva | place: China | collected 2212 ... | reverse complement strand
TATCATGTTATCAAAACTTCTTATATTTTTATTTTCCTTGCTTCTCTTTTATATGAAAATAGACTTTTAGTCTTAAAAGTCTATTTTCATACTTTATTTTGAAATTTTTTCTAATAGTCAAACTTACTATCTTTTGTTTTTCAGCTAAATATAGATAAATCTTTATTTATATTATTTACCTTTTTATTGTAGATTTATCTATTAATTTACTACTTTCACATTCATCATTATATAATAACGAATATGGATTTTTTTTATTCCCTTTTCTTTAATGTTTAACTGTATTATTCATATTTCCTCCAACCAACTAAATTTCTTTAATTGATTGAAATGGATTTCTAGACTTATAGAACATAATAATTATATACGTCTTAATACTTGTAATAAATATAATGAGCATCGTATATTTAGATACCTGCATTAAAAATGAAATTATAATCATTCAATCTAGCTCCATAACTCATCTATAGAGCCACTCTTTTTATTCAAAAAAGCGCTAGTACAGAACTTATACAAGCCTGTACTAACGCTTTCTTATTTAATATTATAACCAAATTTTATTAATTTTTAAGTTATTTTAAATCATATCCCAAGTTAAAATTGTATCTTCTGAAAGGTCCATTTTAACTTCTCTTCCGATTACTATTTCAGCAAATTTAGGTGAAATACCTGTACCTGGTCTTTTTGGCATAAGATCACTTTCTTTAATAATCTCTCCTTTTTTCATATCGCGAGTTAATACTAGAGAGCGTCTTGCTTCTCTTCTAGGAACAATTTCACAATCTAAAACAGTTTTTTCTGGATTTCCCAAAACCTTATCAATCCATTTAAAATTGCTAATTGCTTTCTTAAAATCTTCTGGATTCCCTGCATGATAATGATCATTTCCTGGAAGATTTTTATTCAAAGTGAAATGTTTTTCTATTACTTCTGCGCCTAATAAATAAGCTGTTGCTAATGTCATCATTGTATCATCTGGTGCAACATGATCACTGAATCCAACTCTTACATCTGGAAATGTTTGTTTTAATGTCTTAATAACATTTAGATTGGCATTAGATGGGTCAGTTGGATAAGATAATACACAATGAAATATTACAATGTCTTTGCACCCAACTTCTTTTAAAGCACGAATTGCTTCATCAACTTCTGATAAATAACTTGCACCAGCAGACATATATACTGGTTTACCTTTTTTACCAATATGTTTGATAAATGGTATGTTAGATAAATCTGATGAAGAGATTTTATAAAAATCTACCATTTCGTATAGATAATCTGCAGATGCGTAGTCAAATGGCGTAGATGTAAAATCCATTCCCTTTGAATGTGTATAATTGCATAATTCTCTATATTCTTTCTCTCCAAAACTATCATGTTTCAAAAATAATTCATATTGTGTTTTTGTAGGCTCTTTTGTTGTATCCCAATAAGCAGGTGAATTTTTTGAAACAATTGTATTTGCTTTGTAAGATTGAAATTTGGCACAATCTATACCCGCATCAGCCGCTTTATCAATATACATTTTTGCAGCATCTAATGGACTAATCCCTAACTCCTTTGCTGTGTCATAAAAATTGACACCTATTTCAGCTATTAAATATGGTTTACTCATTTTCTTCTCCTCCTTTATAAACTATTAATAAGTCCCATAACTCTTTTTCTTCCACCTTTTAAATCATGTCTTAAAAGGATATCTTGATAATTTTTTCTTGTTTTTGCAGACATATTTAAAAACATTTTTAAATTTGCTTCAATGACTTCATCTGCTGGATTTAATCCAATATAATTAAATCCATTTTCTTCACACACAAATCCATGTTTTTCTTCTCTCTTGTTTTGAGCCATAGCAATTGATGGTACACCTAAGATTGCAAGTTCGTACCCTGTCCTTCCTCTTGAAGTTATAGCAATATCACATTTAGACATTAATTCAGGCATATTAGATACATCATATAGTACATCTATATTTTCTTTTTCATTATACTTCAGTAATTCTTCAATGTTAGTTTTGGCTCTTCCTAAAACAACAGTAAAATGATAATCATTATATTCCTCTTTTTTTATCATATTAAGAAGTCTATCAGAATAATTTTGAGGATCCGCACCTCCAAATGAAATGAAAACATTTTTTACTTTTTCAGAAATTTCTATAGGATTATAAAACATAAATGTTTTTCCAGAAATATAATATTTTTCTCCTACTTTAAATTGAGGTAAATCTGATTCGTTATATAATGCATTAAATACTAAATCAGCTTTTATAGCTCCTTCTCCATCGTCTTCAAAATTTATAATTTTTGCTTTTGGCAATACTGATTTTAATCCAATCATATAATCTATTGATGTTGTTAAGATATCATTTATAAAAATATCATATTGCTTTTCTTTACAAATATCAAATAATTCGTGAATTCCATCAACTCCTATTACATTATGAGTTGTATTTCCAAAAATTTTCCTGTCTGTTTGATTGATATCATAATATATATCAGGTTTACTATAAAATTCATCAGCTAATTCTAAAGCTCTATAAATATGACCTACTCCACGCTTATTATTGCCATTAACATAAATAGCAACCTTCTGACCGTTTAATGTCATATTTACACTTTGTAAATCATTAAAATCATCAACATCTTGTGATTCCTCTTCTGAAATTTCATATATATTTACTTTTTTTCCAATCCTTGTATTTTCTTTAACAACATTTGCCTTTGAAATAACAAACGCTCCTGTTTCCATAAAACATGGAGGTAAATATTGTCTATTTAATCTTTCTTTATAATTAGGTGTTGGCTTTCCATCAACTATTCCCCAAGATAAATGTGGTTTATTTATTGCTGATATAACAGTATCATAGTCATTGTCAATAGAAAATTTTATTGCTTTATCAAGCGTGCTAACTTTTAAAGTTGGTGATGTTGGTTGCATAGTAACAATATAATCCCAATTTTCATCACCTGTAATTGCATCGTAAATTACAGCATCTAATGTTACATCATCTTCGCATAGCCTTTTATCTCTAATTTTAACTTTTGCTCCCATTTTTTCAGCAATTATTCTAACAGCATCAGAATCAGTTGTAATAATAACATCTGTTATTAGACTAGAACTTAATGCATTTTTTATTGAATAATAAATAAGTGGTTTTCCATTTATTATCCTTATATTTTTATTTGGTATTCCCTTTGAACCAGCTCTTGCTGGTATTACAGCTAAAATTTTCATATTTTTTCTTCATTCCTTCTATATATAATTTTAAATATAAACTCTTTTATTTCGTTTAATAAAATTCCTAATATTATTGTCCCAAAAAATGATAGACATAATATCAAGATTTTATTTTCTATGTAAAGAAATGATTTATTACAAAAATTTGTTTTCATAACAAAACATTGACTTATACCTTGAACTAAATAAAAATCTAGTGAATATTTTTGCAAATAATCTAGTAATTTATTATTTATGTTTATTTTTAGTATAACATAAATTAAAGGTACGCAAAATATAATGCCACTAATATTATAAAGTAACATATTCAAAATAGTTTCATCACTTGATATAACTAATCTTAATAATATAGCACCAATACATCCTATTAATAAAGTGTATCTATTAATGTATCTATATATTTCACTTTCATAGTTTACATAAAGTAATCCGAATATAAAAGCAAAAACTGTTTTGTAAGATGTCATTATTTGATTTGTATATCTAAACGCACATATATATATACACAATAGTATAAAAGATAATGCAATTTTATGATTATCATTTTTTAGGCGATTTGTAATTCCCCAAAATACATAAATTATTATTTGTGTTCTTATATACCATCCATATGGTAAGTCAACATTAATTAAAAATATTTGCTTTAAAAAAATTAACAAGCTATATTGTTCAAATATGAGTGTAAAAACTATTGATGCAATAATATAAGGAATGTATATTTTTAATATACTTTTTTTGCAACTAAACTTTGAATTATTTTTACTTTTTGTCATCAATCCATACCCTGACAAAAAGAAGAATCCTGCAACAGGTAGATAATTATAAACTGTTAAAGGTTTAAATATTGGTAAATGTGATATTATAATCCATATTGCTAATAATAATTTTATTATTTGTTCTTTTTTTAAATCTAGTTTCATGCTTCTTCCTTTCCCATTGAAATTTTATCATATACTAAAGGTTGAAGAGCAAACAGTAAAAATATTAAATAACCATTGCTAAATAAATATGGTAATACCATATTCATAAATATGTATGCCAACAAACTTACAAAAGTTCTTTTATTCCAATAAATTGATACTAAGTGAGAAATATACATCAAGTAAATAAATGAATAAATAAGTCCGTATCTTAATACTAAATTTAAAAATAAACTATGAGGTTGCACTAATCTAAATCCCATAAATTGCGTTGAATTATTTATATCAGATACGCCTAATTGTTTTTTTATTTCTGAATCATATCCTCTATATATGAATTGTGCATCATTTTTTATTGTTTCAAATGCATAAACATTTGCTCTTACTCTTATTGCATTTGATCCATCCATTAATGACTCTTGATAATTTGAAATCTGTGAAATAGGAATATTATATGTACTATAATAACTAAAACCTATCATTATTATCTGAGATAATATTATTAAAAAGTAAATATTTTTACTTTCCATTGATGAAAATAATTTAAATTTTAATACTTTTGAAAAAATTGATTTATTTCTTAAATATTCTACTCCCAAAAACAATAAAGATGCCATCTGTGTCATCCTACTATTTAAGAATATTGTATAAATAATACATAATATTACACCAAACTTGTATTTTTTATTGTAACAAAAACACATATATAAAAAAATTATTACACCACTTAAATTTTTATCTTGCATACTTAGCAAAAAGAAACTATTATTCTTAGCCAATAAAGTACCACTATTAAACGATAAAATTAAAAAGTATGTTAAATATATGCAAGTTATCACATAAATAAAATCAATTTTTTTCTTTTCATTACGATTATCATTATCAAAAATATTATTTTCAAACATTAGACAAGCAATGATTGCAAATACTGAATTTTTAAAAATATCAAAAGAACCAAATTTACCAAATATTATTTGTATAAAAACAAATAACATTAATATTATCGGTATCGTTAATGTTTTATTTGTAATGCTTTTATTTTTATTATTAAAAAAATATAACAATAAAAATATTGATACCAATGCAATATAAGCATAATCTATTAATTTTGAAACTATTGCATTTATATAAACAATAAAATTAAAAGTAAGATATATATATGTTAAATAATAAATAATAGTTTTAATCTTAATTTTCATACTATTCCACTCTCCTTTAAATAGAATTATACTTTAACTGCTAAATATAATATCTTTTATTCCTTTTAATGACTTGTTTTCAAATGCTGTTTTAAGTTTATCTCGTTTTCTTACAAAGAAAATAATAAATCCAATTGCAATTAAACCTACAATACAATATCTTATAATATTAAATTTATACAACACATTGCTTACTAATAAACTAAACAATGATATTATTAACATTTTTAAAAAGAATCTATTATCATACCAATAAGTACATCCAAGTTTTTTTACAAAAATATAATGAATTACATATAAAGATATGTATCCTATCAAAGTAGTATAGGCTGCCGCAATATATCCAAACTTTGGTATTAAAAGATAATTTAATATAATATTAATAACACATGCAATCATTGTACCAAAAGCAATATTTTTTTGCTTTTTATGATAAAATTCTATATTAACATATAATGAATACACAAATTGAAATACATACCCTACCATTACTGGTGGAATCAAATATTTTGTTTCTAAATATTCTTTGCCACCCATTATTAAAAGCAATTCTGGAGCAACAAGCATAAATGCAAAAACAATTATCAAAAAGAATATTAAATATGGTTTTGAGTTTTTAAATAATGCATCGTATTCTTTATTTTCCATTTTTTCGTATGCCCATGGTGACCATGCATTGTTCATTGACATCCATAAAATAGCAATGACCTGAGAAATTGTATATGCTACACTATACAGTGCATTTGCATGGGAAGAAACCATTTTTGTAATCATTATTTTATCAGCAGAGCTTAACAAATATCCTGCTAATAAATGCCAAATTAAAGGAAATGAGATTTTTAAAGCATAGTGCCAATATTTTTTATTAATTGATTTTCCTTCAAACATTAAGTATATATATATACCAAGTGAAATTATAATCATAGGAGCAAAATATCCGATTATTCTTCCATCAAGCTTATTAACAAAAATAAGAGTTAATAAAATAGATGCAATACTTGATATTAATGCATTAGATAATGTAACAAATACAATAGATTTATAATTATATTTAATTTGATTTTTTATTTGAAACATTTGAATCGCAGGATATACTAATAAATATATAAACATAATATTTAATGTTTTAAAATCTATCATCATTAATTTAGTAAAAAAATCATAAAACACTAGCACTATAATATAAAAAATTAATGTAATTAATGATCCAAAAAATAAATTAGATGATATGTATTTATTTAAATCATTTTTATAATCAAATCGTGCTATTGAAACCGAAGAATACAATTCAAAAGTTGCAATAATTGCAAGGATATTAAACCAAGCAATTAAATTTGAAAACATTCCAACATCATCAGTACTCATTATTCTTGTGAATATTGGCATTGTTATAAAAGCAATTCCTTTCACAATAAAATTTGATATTGTATACCAGATTCCAGATTTTAATACTTTACTATTTTCATTATTTTTTTTCATTTTTTCACCTAAACGCATTCAATTTTCTAATTGCTTAATTTATTTAGAAAATTCATATTTTCTTCTAAATCTTCATTTATTTTAGAATATTTATTCTTAAAATAAGAGTAATTATTCATAAAAATATTATTATATTTTTCTTCACAATAATTGGTCTTTTTTGATAATTCCGCTAAAAAAGTTAGTAATTCAAGCATTTGCTCCTTTGTCTTATAATTACCTAATCCCCAATATTTATTACAAACTTGTAATTGTTCTTTTGTAATTTCTTCACTATATTTTAAAAAGCACTCTTCAACTTCTTTTTTTTGTAAAATAGAACTTTCCAAATACAAATTAGGAACATCTTTTACATCAAACTTACTATCTGATTTGTATTCCATTTTTTGCTTTATAATTGTATGTGGAATACCTAGCGCTACAGAGTAACCTATATGAGTACCAACACTATTAGAAATGGTATAATCTGATAATGTTATGAAAGTCTTTTGTCTTGATAAAAAGTCATAATCTTCTTTTAGTCCGTTTGACACAACAATAAATCCATTATCTTCATAAATTTTATTTTTTCCAAGTTCAATATCTCTATAATATAATGAAACTAATACTGTTTTAAAATTATATCTTTCTTTAAATTTTTTTATTTCATTAATAAATCCATTATAATCAAATTCTGTTTCAACCCTATCAACTGAGTGTGTAGGAAAGACTAATAATGTTTTTCCATTTTTCTTTTTGATGTTTTTTATTTCATCATCTGTTAATAGTAGATTAGCATACTTAATATATGGCCCAATTTTAAAAATTAGTTTTTTTGATTTTTTCTTTCTTAACATATCATTTCTAACTGTACCATATGTAAGTACAGCAGGAAGTCCACTTTTAATAGCTTCTTTTTCATTTATATAATCACCAAAATAAACTCCATGTTCTATACATCCTAATACCTTTTTATCATAATCGCAGTATTCCTTAATTACTTTTCCAATCCCATATAAAGCATTGCCTTTATAATATTCTGTGCAATAAAATTTAGAGTTTAAAATAAGTGCATTATAATCAAACAAACTTGATTCTTTGTTTTTTTTCTTAAAAATTTGCTTAAAATTATATATTTTTACAATTAACTTTTTTCTAAATAATTCGTTTTTAAATATAATTTGAGACAATCTATTTAACGAATTCCTTAAAACACTTAAAATTTTCAATATTTTTACTCCTTAGAGATTTATTATTTTCTCAATAATTTTTTGTAAATAAATTCTCTTAATTTATTTGGCATCAAGCAAACAACTATATGAGCTGAACAAGTTACAATATATTCTTTTGTTGTAAAAAATCCACATTTATATAGTCGTTTTTTGAACTTTAATATAGATTTAAGGTATTTCGTTCCACCTCTTCTATCGTAAAATTTAGGATTTACCCTTACATATAGAAGTGGCTCTTGAATGTTGTAGCCTTTAACACCATTTAATTCCATTCTTGCGTATAAATCATAATCTTCGCATAAATAGCATTCTTGATAATTTCCGGCACGCAGTACCTCACTTTTTTTGTACATTATACCAGAATGTCTATATGGACATCTCTTTTTTGAAAACTTAACAATTTCTTCATTTGTTTCTGGTAAAATGACCCTGGCCAATACATTTGTTATTTCTCCACTAAATTCGTTCGCATTTGATCCAACTATTCCAATCTCAGGATGATTCTCAATGACGCTAAATTGTTTAGCAATTCTATCTTCTGGAGAGTAATCATCAGAATCCATTCTTGCAATCCACTCATTTTTGCAATTTTCAACACCAATTTTTAATGCAGGTCCAAGTCCCATGTTTTTTTCTAATTTAATTATTTTAAATATTTTTTTGTATTTTTTATAGTATTCTTGTATAACATTTTCTAATTCATTTGTTAAAGGACCATCTTCTACAATAACAAATTCATCTGGAAATATAGTTTGATTTAGCATACAATCTAAACTGTATTTTAACCAATCAGGGTTATCTTTAAAATACACACTCATTAAGATACTATATTTTTTTTCCATAAAAACTCCTTTTTTACTTTATCTTTTATAATTTTTGACAAATTATAAAATTCGGATGTGAAAAATCTATTTATTTATATCAAAAAGCAAATTTTACTATACATTCACTACAATTTTCACCATAAAAATAAAGATTTAAGAAGGTTGGTTACTTTTCCTAGTTTAATACTAACCATTTTCTATAATATGAGCTACTCTTATTTGTTGAGTTTCTGTCATATTTAACCTCACTCCATACTATTATTAATAATTGTTCTATTTTGCACCAGTCTTCGTTAAGATAGCTTTTATGGTGGCAAACACACATTTTATATCCATAAAAATACTCATATTTTTTATATAAAAATATTCCAAATTTAATCTTTCTTCATATGATATTGATGATCTTCCGTGTGATGCCCACCAAGACGTTATTCCTGGTTTAACTTTTTCATAAATCTCAGCATTTCCATTATGTAATTTTAATTCACCTGGTACTAATGGTCTTGGTCCTATTAAACTCATATCATTTTTTATAATATTCCAAAATTGTGGAAGTTCATCAATTGATGTTTTTCTAATAAACTTTCCTACTTTTGTAATTCTTGGATCGTTTTCAAATTTTTGATTTTCAGCCCATTCTTTTTTATACTCTGGTTTTTTTAACATTTCTTCTAATATTTTGTTCGAATCTTTCACCATACTTCTAAATTTATATAATTCGAATTCTTTCCCATTTTTTCCTATTCTTATATGTTTATAAAAAATAGATTCAAAATCTCCAGAATACATATATATTATTTTTATAATTATCGCTACTGGAATCATTAAAACTAATCCCATTATAGCGAATATAATATCAAATGTACGTTTAAATGTATAGTATGTGGCTTTTTTTATTTTATGCAAAATACTTGCTTCTTTTTTTACAATTAATTTTTTACTTATATAATTTTCATTTGCAGTAATAGTTCTTTTTAGATTTTCCACCCTTGTTATCTCCATTTTAATTTATTTTGAATTTATTATTTGCATTGGATTATATAATATTAAATATTCTAATTCTTCTAACCCTATTTCTTTTTCAATTAGTTGTAAGTCTCTTTCTAATTCTTGATATCTTGTAAATCTTTGATGTGCATCTGTTGCTAAAAAGCTATATTTATCTTCTTTTAATAGCTTCTTAAATATTTTTTTTGATTTTTCTCCATAGTCTCCTGATATGCTTGAAATGTCACCTTGTAAATATACACCTTTTTCTATCCATTTATCAATAATTGCTGGATTTTCTTTTACAATTTCATATCTCTCTGGATGTGCTAGGATTGGTCTGTACCCGTTTTTTAGTAATTCTTCTATTATATCATTGAAATAAATTACTTTTCCTACGAATGGTAGTTCAAATAGTACATATCTTGATTCTCCTAAAGTTGGTACTTCTCCTTTTATTATATCTTCTACCATTTCTGGGTATATAAATATCTCTGCTCCGACATGGACTTTGACATTGATTTGCTTTTCTTCTAACTTTTGATTTATTAAATCTATTATTAGCTTTCTATTTTCTTTGTTTAAATCATATTTGTCTTTTACATAATGACTTGTGGCGATAATCTCAGTTATTCCGTTTTTTTCCGCTTCTCTAATCATATCAAATGTTTCGCTTGCATTTCTTGCACCATCATCAATACTTGGTAAAATATGTGCGTGTATATCTATCATGTCTTGTTCCTTATGCGTTATTAATATCTTTCAATATATTTGCCATATATTTGTTTAATACTTTAGCATTATTGTTTATTTTAGGGTTTTTTGTTTTTACTTTGTTTGAAGTATTCGTATTGATTTGATTATTTACAGTATCATTATTTATTGTATCATTATTTGTTTTCTCATTATTATTTTTTCCATTATTAGCTTTTTCATTATTATAATCTAATGAATTCATTTTTGTTTGAACATTTAGTTCTATTGACTCAATATTAGCTGTTTCTTGAGCCTTTTCCTTTTTTACATTTTCCTTTATTTCGTTCTCTATTCCATTATTAGCTTTAAAATTGTTTGTTGACCCATTATTAGCTTTAGCAAAGTCATTAACGCTTTTTAATTGGTCGTTGCTTTTTTCCTTATTTATTTGAACATATTCAACTTGAGCTTTGTTTGTTTGAGGCTTTTTAGCTAAGTTGTTTTCTTGCTCCTTTGAAGTTTTAGGAGCTTTCTCATCATTTTTTATTAGCTGAATTTCATTTTTGATTTTTTTTTGATTTTCTAATTCTTTTTTTAATTGTAGTAATTCTTTTTCTAGTTCTTGATTTTTCATATTAATCTTATTAATCATTTTTTGATTTTTATCGATTGATTTTATTTTTTCTTCTTTTATTTGTTTCTTTTCTTCTTTTATTTGTATTCTCTCTTGATTTTTATTAGCTTTTTTTACTTTTTGATTATAGAAAAATCTTTTTATTTTCATTCTTAATGATTTGTTATTTACTTCTATAGTGTTTCCATAGAAATATTTTGTATTATATTGACTTAATATTACTTTAGTTCTATTTACTACAACTCCGGCTACATTTCCGCCTACATAGTTTATTCTTCTTACTGCACTTTTTAAATCATCTATTCTAGTTTTATTGTAAATTGCAATCAATATGGTTGCATCTACTACTCTTGATACTAGTATTGAGTCTGTTACCATTAATATTGGTGAACTGTCTATTATGACATAATCATATTTTTCTTTTAGGGCTTCTATTGTCTTTTTGAATTTTTCTTGTCCTATTAATTCTGATGGGTTGTTTACCATTGTTCCTGCTGTTACTATTGATAAATTTTCTATGTTTGTTTTTCTGATATATAATCCATCACTTGAATTTCTTAAATAATCCGATAATCCCATTGTATTTTCTAATTCAAATACTTTGTGCAAACGTGGTTTTCTGATATCACTGTCGACTAGTATTACACGTTTATTTGCTTGTGCTAATGTGATAGCTAAGTTTGCTGTTACGAATGTTTTTCCGTTTGCTGGTGTTGTTGATGTTAACATTATTGCTGTTGATTTTTCATCTTTGTTAATGTATTGAATATTTGTTCTTAATAATCTGAACACCTCTGATATCGGTGATTTCGGATCATATTTTGTTATTAATTCTGACATTATATGCTTCCTCCTTTGTTTCCATCAAATGATTTCATTTCTTTGATTTCTGGGAATTCTGCTAGTATGTTTAGTCCCATATCTTCAATGTCACTTGCTGTTTTTATTGAGTTGTCCAAGAAGTTAACTAATAATATTATGAATATCGCTATTACCAAGCCACCTATTGTGAACATTAATATGTCTTTCGCATGATGTATATTACTTGGTTCTTTTGGAGTTTCGGCAACTAAGGTTATGGATACGTTGTCGATTCCATAAGTATTATATATCTTTTCCTTGAATACTTTTGCTAATTCATTAGCTAGAATTGCTGCTTTTTCGGCATTTTTGTTTGTTACTTGTATATCTAATATTTGAGTATTACTTACTACTGTGGCTGTTGTTGCTTTCTTTAATTCCGCTGGTGTTATATCTACTATTTGTGTGTTTTTTATTACTTGTGTTAATACATCATCGTTTGTTAACAATTTTTGATATGTAGAAATAATCTTATCATTAATTGTTACGTCTGCCTGAGTCAGTGCTCCTATATTAGCTTTCTTTTCCTGATTTTTATCAATTTGTACCAGAACAATTTGTACTTTTGCAGTATACTTTGGTTTTACAAATTTATATGAATATATAAAACCTAATAGTATTGCTATCATCGTTACTATGATGATGATTGATTTCTTTTCCCACATCATCTTAAAAATATTTTTTAAATCAATAGTTTCTTCCATCGGTTCTCCTTTGTTACATTTTTATTTCACTTATATTACAATTTTAACACTTTTTGTATTTTATGTAAATACTTTTGGATGATTTTGTTACTTTTTTGTGTTTTTTTGTATTTTTAAAAGGAGCCCCTTTCTTGGAGCCCCTATATTTCTATTCTTTTTAGTCTTGTTGTAAACTTACAAATTATTTCGTCAGTTATTGTGTTTGTTAGTTTTGCCCAGTCTTCCAATGTTAAATCTTTACTTTCATTTGGATCTATTAATATTACTTCATCTCCTATTGCAATTGGATTCTCATCATTGATTTCTATCATTAGTTGGTCCATGCATATTCTGCCTATTTGATGATATTTTTTATTATTTATTTTTACTATTAATATGTTCGATAATGCTCTTGGCACACCATCTGCATATCCTATTCCGACTGACGCTATCTTTATTTTATTATCTGCTTTAAATGTTCTTCCATAACTTACGGTTTCTGCCGGATTTATATATTTGATACTGGTTACTTTTGATTTTACTGCCATTACTGGTTTAAAATCTACATTATATTTATTGTAACAATCATATGATGCGTTTATTCCATACATTAGAATTCCCATTCTGACATAGTCGTATTTACAATTTGTATAATTTATTGTTCCGTAACTTGCTTGTGTATGTAATTTTCCCGGATTTGGTCCTTGATTTTTGATGAATTCTATGGCTTTATCAAATCTATTTATTTGCTCTTTTGTAAAGTTTATATCTTCAATTTTATCTGAATCCGATACGCATAGGTGTGTGAATGTTCCTTCTATTTGTAATGCTGGATTTTGATAGATTTCGCTTAATGCTGTAAAATCGTCGTAGAATTCTCCTATACGATTCATTCCTGTGTTTATTTTTACATGGCATTTTAACTTTCCATGTAGATTGGTTTTTAGTACTGATTTTGCGTAATCGTTATCTACTATTGTTTGCATGATATTGTTGTCTATTACTTTTTGCAATTCTTCTGGCTCTGTGTAACCTAGTATTAAGATATTTCCTGTTATATTGTTTTCTCTTAATGTTATTGCTTCTGGTAGAGTTGCTACTGCAAAGTCATTTATTCCGATTTCTTGTAGCTTTTTTGATATTATTATGCTGTCATGTCCATAGGCATTTGCTTTTACTACTGCCATTATCTGTGTTGTTTTAGGAATTATTTGTTTTATTTGATTTATGTTATATTCTAGGTTTTTAGTATTGATTTCTATCCATGATCTTTCTTTTGAATTATTCATTTGTTTCCTCTTTTTTTCCTTAAAAAAGGCTCTAGCGGTGACTAGAGCCTTTAGTATGTTTTCTTAATTATTCAACTGTTATTGCTGCTACAGGGCATGAGTTAGCTGCATCTACTGCAACTTCTTTGTTCGCTTCTGTAACTTCTCCGAATGCTTCTGATAAGCCGTTGTCATTCATTCTGAATATTTCTGGTGCCATTCCTACACATAGGCCACATCCAATGCATTGTTCTTGATTTACATTTGCTGTCATGTCTTAATTTCCTTTCTGTTATCTTGTTTCTTCGTTTCTTGAAGATTTATTCTTATTTTTCTTTTTGTGATGATGTATTTTTACTTCTTCTTTATTTTCGTCTATTTCTATTTTTGCTTTTTCTTTCTTTTCTACAACATCTTTTGTTATGACGCATTTTGATATTTTACTATTTGATGGTACTTCGTACATTACATCTCTCATTGAATCTTCAATTATTGAACGTAATCCACGTGCTCCTGTTTTTCTTTCAATTGCTTTTTCTACCATTGATTCTAATGCATCTTGTGTAAACTCTAGTTCTACGCCGTCTAGTTTTAATAATTTCTTATATTGCTTTGTTAAAGCATTCTTTGGTTTTGTCATGATTTCGATTAGGGCATTTTTATCAAGTTCTCTTAATGTTGCTATTACTGGTAATCTTCCTACAAATTCTGGTATTAATCCGAATTTTAGTAAGTCTTGTGGTAATAGCTCTTCATAAATTCTGTATTTATCTATTTCTTTTGAACTTTGTACTGTTGCGCCAAATCCTATTGATTTCTTTCCAATTCTGTCACCAATTATTTTATCAAGTCCTTCAAATGCTCCTCCACATATAAATAATATGTTTGAAGTATCTATTTGAATTGATTCTTGGTGTGGATGTTTTCTTCCACCTTGTGGTGGTACTGATGCGACTGTTCCTTCTACAATCTTTAATAATGCTTGTTGAACGCCTTCACCTGATACATCTCTTGTTATTGATGGGTTTTCTGATTTTCTTGATATTTTATCAATTTCATCAATATAAATTATTCCTGTTTCTGCTTTTTCTACATCGTAGTCTGCTGCTTGGATTAATTTTAATAAAATGTTTTCAACATCTTCACCTACATATCCTGCTTCTGTTAATGTTGTAGCATCTGCGATTGCAAATGGTACTTTTAATGTTTTTGCAAGAGTTTGTGCTAAATATGTTTTACCACATCCTGTTGGTCCTAATAATAGGATGTTGCTTTTTTGTATTTCGATATCATCAATTTCTTCTTCAGTATTTATTCTTTTATAATGATTATATACTGCTACTGATAATGTCTTTTTTGCCTCGTCTTGACCTATTATATATTCATCCAATACTTTTTTGATTTCTTCCGGTGTTGGCAATTCATCATTTGTAGAAATTTGATATTTTGTTTCTGGTTTTGATTCGTCGAATTCTATAATATTTGTACATACTTTGATACATTCATCACAAATATATACTCCTGGTCCGGCTATTATTTTATTTACTTCTGATTGTGATTTTCCACAAAATGAGCATTTTATGTTTTTATTAGCCATTTGGTCTCCTCATCATTTTTTATTAAATTCTTTTGTCCATTATTCCATCTATTAAACCATATTCTAAAGCTTCTTGTGCTGTCATATAGTGGTCTCTTTCTGTGTCTCTTTCGATGACTTCCAATGGTTGACCTGTTTGAGCACTTAATATTTTATTAAGTTTCTCTCTTGTTTTGATCATTTGATCTGCGTGGATTTTAATTTCAGTTGTTTGTCCTGATATTCCTCCACCTTGTCCGCCTATTAATGGTTGGTGAATTAAGATTTCAGCGTTTGGTGTTGCAAATCTTTTTCCTTTTGTTCCATTTGTTAAAAGCATTGCTCCCATACTTGCTGCCATTCCTATACAGATTGTTGTTACTGGGCATTTGATATAATTCATTGTATCAATGATTCCCATTCCATCTGTTACTGATCCACCTGGTGAATTTATATAGAATGATATTTCTTTATCTGGGTCTTCTGACTCCAAGAATAACATTTGTGCGATGATTGTACTTGCTGATGCTGAATTTACATCTTCACTTAAAAATATAATTCTGTCTTTTAATAATCTTGAGAAAATATCGTATGATCTTTCTCCTCTTGATGTTTGTTCGATTACGTAAGGTACTAAACTATTTTTTATTTCATTCATTTAAAGAATTCCTTTCTTGTCCCCTAGTACATTCCTATGGCAAGCTCTACATTTCTAGGCTTGCCAAGGATTTTATTTTTTATAATTATTTAGAAATTTTTGCGTTGTCAATTATGAATTTAACTGCTTGTGAATTTTTTGAAGCATTTTCTAAATATTCGATAATATCTTTTCTTGATTCGATTTCTTTAGCGTCTTGTCCATATTGTTTTGCAATGTTTTCAATTTCTTCTTTGATGAATTTTTTATCTGCTTTGATTTTTTCTGCTTTTACTATTTCATCTATTACTAGTTTGTATTTTACATTTTTCTCTGCTTCTACTTTTAATTCATCTCTTAGTTCTTTTTTAGTTTTTCCTAAGATTTTCATGTATTGTTCAAGGTTTAATCCTTGGTATTGTAGTCTTTGATTCATATTATCTTCCATTGAATCGATTTCTACTTCAATCATTCCTGCTGGGATGTCAACTTTTGAAGCTTCTACTACTGCTTCAATTGCTTTGTCTTCCATTTCATGTTCTGCTTTATGATTATTTTTTTCTGTTAATTTTGCTTTGATGTCTGCTTTTAATTCTTCTAGTGTGTCGAATTCACTAACATCTTTTGCAAATTCATCATCTAATTTTGGTAATTCTTTTACTTTAATTGAGTTTAATGTTACATGGAAGTTTGCTTCTTTACCTGCCATTTCTGCTGCATGATATTCTTTTGGGAATGTTACTTTGATATCTCTTTCTTCACCGATTTTCATTCCAATTACTTGGTCTTCAAATCCTGGAATAAATGTTCCGCTTCCGATTGTTAAATCATATTTTTCTGCTTTTCCACCTGCGAATTCTACACCATCAATTGTTCCTACATAATCAATGTTTGCGATATCATCTTTTTCTACTGCTCTGTCTTCTACTGATACCATTCTTGAGTTATGTTCTGCCATGTGTTCTAATTCGTGTTTTACATCTTCTGCTTTTACTTTGTATTCTACTTTCTTTAATTCAATACCTTTATATTGTCCTAATTCAACTTCTGGTCTTGTTGCTACAACTGCTTCAAATATTAATTCTTTTCCTTTTTCGATTTGAATGATATTGATTTCTGGTTTGCTTACAACATCTAATTTATTTTTTTCGATTTCTTCATCATATACTTCTGGTAATAAGTGATTGAATGCGTCTTCATAGAACATTTCTACACCATATTGTTTTGCAACGATATTGAATGGTGCTTTTCCTTTTCTGAATCCTGGTACTGTGAAATATTTAGCATTTTCTTTGAATACATGCTCAATTGCTTCATCAAATCTTTCTGGTTCTACTGTAAATGTGATTTTTATTTCGTTTTTATTGTTTGTTTTTTCTTTCTTAATACTCATTTTAATTCCTTCCTTTTACTTCGTACATAATGTACCTTCTTAATTTACTTTTGGGATTATATCACAGAATCTTTCAAAAATCCATTGATTAGTATTATTTCATTAATTCTGCTAATTTCTTTTTATCATCTTCTACTTGTTGTCTATCTTTTGCTACGACTGCTTCTGGCGCTTTGTTTATGTAGTTTTCGTTTGATAAACGTGATTCGATTTTTTCTATTGATTCTTGTAATGCTTTTATTTTTGCTTCTCTTGCTTGTTTATCTGCTTCTGTTTCTTTTTTCTCAAAGTATACTGTTGCTTTAATATTGTTTGATAGAACTTTGTATGATTTAACATTAATTGGCTCTGTTACAATATTTTCTGCTAGCCTTAGTACATTTACTACTAGTTCAATATCAGAATCTGTTTCAAACATGATTTTTAAATCTTTTGACATATTGTTTTCTGCTTTTACATTTCTGAAATTTTTTATGAATTCTATTTGGTCTGATACAATTTTTGTTTCGGCTTCAAATATGTATTCTTTATTATACTCAGGATATTTTGCTATCATTATTGATTCTGCTTCTTTTACTGGTAACATTTGATATATTTCTTCTGTTACATATGGCATGAATGGATGTAGCATTTTTAAAATACCAGTTAAAATATAACATAAAACGCTTTTTGTTGTGTTACTATTTAGTGAATATTTTACGATTTCTATGTAATAATCACAGAAATAGTTCCATGCAAATTCATAAATTGCATTGCCTACATTGTTGAATTGGTATATTTCCATGAATTTTTGAACTTCTTCAATTGTTTCTTCATATTTTGTTAATATCCATTTATCTTCTGGTTTTAAATCTTCTAATTTAATTTCTTTTAAATCTTCAATGTTTGATAGCACAAATCTTGAGGCATTCCAGATTTTATTTATGAAATTCCAGATTGGTTTGATGTTTTCTTCATCAAATCTCATATCCAATCCGTTTGATATATCTGTTACTAGGTAATATCTTAGGGCGTCTGCTCCGTATTTTTCTATCATATCAAATGGGTCTACACCGTTTCCTAAACTCTTACTGAATTTACGTCCTTGTTTATCCCTTATTAATCCATGTATGATGCAATGATCAAATGGTCTCTTTCCTAGTAATTCTTCTCCTTGGAATGTCATTCTATTTACCCAGAATGGGATAATGTCATATCCTGTTACTAATACATTGTTTGGATAGTATCTTTCTAAGTCCACTGTGTTGTCAGGCCAACCAAGTGTTGCAAATGGCCATAGTGCACTTGAGAACCATGTGTCTAATACATCTTCATCTTGTTTCCATCCTTCACCTTCTGGAGCTTCCATTCCTACATAGATTTCGTCTCCTTTGTACCATGCTGGTATTCTGTGTCCCCACCATAATTGTCTTGAAATACACCAATCATATGTGATTGTCATCCAGTGGTTCATTGTTTTTTCAAATCTGTCTGGAAAGAATTTTACTTTTGTTTCTTCTGATTTTTGGTTTTCTAGTACTTGATCTGCTAAGCCTCTCATTTTTACAAACCATTGATCTTTGATCATTGGTTCTACAATTGCCCCGCTTCTTTCACTATGTCCTATTTCATGTACTAGCTCTTCTTCTCTTATAAATAGACCTTGTTCTTTTAATTCTTCGATTACTGCTTTACGGCATTGTTTTGTTGTCATTCCTGCAAATTTACCACATTTTTCATTCATTGTGGCGTCATCATTCATGACAATTACTCTTTCTAAATTGTGTCTATTTCCTACTTCAAAATCGTTTGGATCGTGTGCTGGCGTGATTTTTACACAACCTGTTCCTTTTTCCATATCTGCATGTTCGTCTGCTATTACTGGAATTAATTTATTTACAATTGGTAATACTACATTTTTACCAATGTATTTTTGATATCTTGTATCTTCTGGATTTACTGCTACTGCTGTGTCTCCAAATAATGTTTCTGGTCTTGTTGTTGCAATATCTAGATATTCGTCACTATTTTCTAATTTGTATTTTATATGATAGAATGCACCTTTTTCTTCTGAATAGATTACTTCTTCGTTTGATAGAGCTGTCATTGCTACTGGATCCCAGTTTATTATCTTGTTTCCTCTATATATCAATCCTTGATTATAAAAGTCTACGAATACTTTCTTTACAGCTTTTGTGATTCCATCATCCAATGTGAATCTTTCTTTATCATAGTCTAGTGATAATCCTAATTTTGCCCATTGTGCTCTGATTATATCACCATGTTCATGTGTCCAGTTCCAGCATTCTTCAATGAATTTTTCCCTGCCGATTGTTGTTTTATCTTGTCCATTATCTTTTAATCTTTTTACAACTTTTGATTCTGTTGCTATTGCTGCATGATCCATTCCTGGTAACCAGAAAGCATCATATCCTTGCATTCTCTTATATCTGATTATTGCGTCTTGTATCGATACATCTAGTGCATGGCCTAAATGTAATTTTCCTGTTACGTTTGGAGGTGGTAATACTATACAAAATGGGTCTTTTGATTTGTCGCCACTTTTAAAATATCCTTTTTCCTTCCATTTATCATATTTATTTTCTTCTGTTAATTTATGGTCATACTTTTTCTCAAGCATTTTTATATTTCCTCCACTTTTAAAACGTTGATTTTATTATACTTTATAGTGTGCTCTATGTCAATGTAATTGGGCTATTTGATGTGTTTTAGGGTTTATTGTTTCATTTTGTTAATTTAGTTAATTTATCTGTGTAAATCTATTTTTATTGTCTTTATATTGTTGTTATGCTCAAAAATTGCCACATAATATAAATTATATGGCAATTTTGTTATTTTATTTAATATTAAAGAATCTTTTGATTCTATTTACGATTTTTTTGAATATTGATTCTTTATTATCAATTATTGTTATACTAGTTGATTTTGTATTTTCATTTATTGTGTTTATTGTATTTTGCTCTTTTTCTGAATGCTGTGAATTACGATTTTTTATTAATTCTGTTTGATATATTTCTTCATTATGATTTATTATTGAGCTAATTTCTTTGGCTTCTTCCTCATTACATAAATAATTTAGATATATCATGCTTAGAATTGATTTAGTTTTATCTTTTAAGTTCATTTCACTTATAGATTTGTTATGATCTAGATTTGGCTTATATGTCTTGGATTTATTTCTTTCCCAAAATTTTATTAATTTTTTAGGAATTTTTTCGAGTATATTATCATCGGAATATTCTAGTATTTCTAATACTTCTATTATTGCTTCACTATATTCGATATTAGCCATTACCTTTCCTCCATATCATTATCTTTTTTCTCTTTTAAATTTCCTTCTTCTTTTATCTCTCTTATCGTTTCTTTGGCCGCTCCACTTATTGTACTTGTTCTTTCTTTTACTGCTAAGTCATGAAATTCTTCTAAAGTATGTTTCTTGCGTTTGAAGTCCACTTTACTAAATCTGGCGTCTTCTAGTGGATTATATCCTTCAGGAGCTTCTTCTAACATTTTTATTGTTGAAAAATATCGTTCCCTATATAACTCTCGTTCATCTTTTTTAAATAATAGATCTAATAATATTTCCATTTTTTCTTCTTCAGGTATTTCTGATTTTAAATATTCTTTTAAATCTACTAATCTTTTTTCTTCTTTAGTTGACTCTGGATTTCTTTCTATCTCGGCTATTTTCTGAGACATTTGAACTATTCGTCCATATAATCTTGCATTTTCTATCCATGTATCTGGATTCAATGTTCCGTTTGATATTCTAAATTCTATTGTATTCATCCCATTGTTAATATTGAACATGTTTAAACTAGAGTATCTATTTACCTGGATACCTTGAATTTCTTCTATAAATGAATTTAAATCTTCTTCATTTTCTAAATTAATTGTTCCTTCTTCAATTGCTTTATTAATCTTTGGTGATATTGGTTTTGCATACTCTTGCAATGTAAATCTTGGTATATTGTTTTTTTCATTGCTAATTTTGCAGATAATTTCTTCTGCATTCCCCCATATTTCAAATAGATTAATGAAGGCTTCTTTACTTTTTAAATAATTCGATCCGATGTGTATATGTCCACCGCATCTTTCATTAGTTTCATTTCCAATTTTTTGTAGCATTGTACATACCATGTATATATCTTCTATATCTTCTTGATTATCTGTTAAAATTGGAGATGTTATTTCTACGCCTTCCTCTAAGCTAGCATCTGGTTTAATATCCCATCCCCTGGCTTCTTTGCTTTCATCTCGTTTAAGAATTTTTTTAATCTTTTCTATGTATTTACTTAAATATCCTTCGGATTCGATTTCCATTCCTATTGTTATTTCTTCGTCCAATCCAATCTCTGAATATGTTGGTTGTTGAATTAAAAAATTTTCTTTTTGGTATTCTCTATTGCTTAATGACATTTTTATTAAAGTGATATTTTGCTCTTCTTTTATTTCTTCAAGCTTTTTCAATTTTAAATTATCATTACTTAATGATGCTATTATTGTTGCTGTATTGTCTTCATCCTTAAAATGCACATCTTCTAATAGTTTTAACTTTTTTTCATCACTGTTAAATGTTAAAATTACTTTATATTTTAATGATTCAATATCTGTTTCATGTATATATTCTGTTTTTACATCTTCATCTCTAATAGTTAGCAATATTCTATCTTGTAAAAATTGACTTTTTATTTTAGATAAACATCTGATTCTGTTTCTTTCGCTTAATGTTACTATTACATCTTTTTTTGATTGTTCGTCATCTATCCCTTCTAGTGCTGCAATCCTTTTCTCTTCATCTTCTATTTCTTTTATGAATATTATAGATAATGAGTCTTTTTTTATTAACTTTGCTATTTTTATTCTTTCTTCATCGCTGTTAAGTCTGATATTTCTTAGTACTTCTTCCATCTTTTCCGGAAATTGAAGTAGTGGTAAGTTCTCAATCTTTTTTTCAATTGATGTTAAGCTTTCTATAACTTCTAAATAATTGTAAAATCTTAAATATCCTTTCATTGATTCAATTTTCATCTCATCTGACTTCATTGTTAGAATAATGGCTTGCCTATCGTATTCTCCAAACATGTCCAATGATGCTGATTTTAATTCATCTGATTTCATGCTTAGTACTATTTCATATTTGCAACTAATACTTTGATCCACGTTTGTTATATAATTTAATTTGATATCGTCTGAAGTTATTGTGCTTACTATCTTTCCTCTGTCTTCTTCGTGTATTTTATCAAGCATACTCATTTTTAACTCATCACTTTGTAAACTTTCAATAAGTACTCTTATATAAAAATAATTAGTCTCATATTCTAGTCTTTTTATCTTTTCTTCATCTGACAAAGATCTCAAGTTTTTTTCAATTTCGTCCATTGTATTTCCCTTTTAATTATTTTCTAAATATTTTTGCATTATCTCATCTGCGAATTTATTAAGAATTAAATAATTTTCTTCAATATTTTCTTTGTTAATGTATTTTCCTAATATATTTGCGTTTGTTTTTTCTAATAAGATTATTTTATTAAATTTCAGCAATGATAATATATATGTAATTTCATCATATATAATAAATACATTTTTGTCGAAATTTGTTGTTTTATTATCTAATTTGCATATTTTTATTTTATTTTGTGGATTATTCATAATTGCCCTTTTTTCAAGCTCTGCTTTTCTATCTGCTTCAGTCATGTAAAAATAGTTTTCGTTTATGAACTTTTCTACTAAACTTTCTATGTCTCTGTATTGATATTTTTCTTTTCCTTCTATGACAATTAGATTTTCCATTATTTAACCTCTATACTGTAAATTTATTTGATTATATTATATAATTTTTAGATTACAATTTCGTTTCATTAAAATTATTATTCTTGTTTTAAACTCAAAAAAACTGTGTAAAATTCAAATCTTTTACACAGTTTTTCTTTATTATAAATTATTTTCTTGTTTTACTATATCTTTCGAAACACTTTTGTTAATATTGTTATTGTTTGCCGAATTACTTATTGTATTATTTGTTGTACTATTAGTTGTATCATTTGGTGCTACTTTATTAACTTGATTTTCTTTGTTGTTTGATGATGTTATTGCTGTTCTTTTTATTACGATGATGCTCATTTCTCTACCAGATCTATATTTTAAAGATAATGTATTTCCTTGTGCATCTTTTGCAAAATATGAATCTTCTTTTTGATCTGAATTTAAATTGTAACCAGCAGCTTTACATCTCTCTATATATTCAGCAAAATCTGCTTTCGTAGTATTTTGAATAGTAAGTTGAAGTTCTCTTTGATTTGATCTTCCAACAATTCCTGATTTTGATTTTATTTCTGGAATAGTTTTTGCAAGTTCTGTAGTAGGCCATTTTATTTCTGGATTTTTGTTAGGTGAAATTACATATATTTTTAATGTTTTTCTTTGTTCATAATAATCTAACATTAATCTATAATTATCTTTATCATATGCTTCAAAACTTCCTGATACTAATCTTTCATCAATATTGAAATTTTTTCTACATTGTTTTATGTATTCTTCATAATCTTTTGGTGTAATGTTTGGGATATTTAATATCAATTCTTTTTCATTGTTTGAACTAATTTGCCCTTTATTACCTTTTGGCAATCTTCCTAATTTGCTTCCTAATTTTAATTCTTTTAAATTGATTTTTTCTGCCTTTTCTGATGATGTTGTTTTTGACATAAGTGCTCCGCCCATTTTAAAAGTGAACATTGGCATTGCCATCATTATTGCTACTCCAATTATGTTTGATAATATAATTACTACAAATAATACTGGTAGGAACCATTTCTTTTCGTGTAATTTTGTTTGTACATTGTTTTCTTCCATACTTTCCTCCTATAAAATATAATTAAATTCTTTTAATATTGATTTAATTTCTTTTTCTTTATTTTGTTCTATTTTTGTTATTATTACTGTTTTGCCATTTCTTATTACTATATATACTTTATCATTTGCTTTTACTTCATAATAATTATATTTTTTAATACTTATATCTTTTTCTACTTTTTTGTTTT
>ERZ772956.675-NODE-675-length-24659-cov-19.926841_pt1 | contig 24659 bp, 22 predicted proteins | sample MGYA00580683_ERZ772956 | MGnify/ENA primary metagenome ERZ772956 (study PRJEB29015, sample SAMEA2738077) | human oral metagenome | biome: human oral; feature: human-associated habitat; material: saliva | place: China | collected 2212 ... | reverse complement strand
GCGGATTCGCCGGCATGGTTGACGCGTCGGCGCTGCTGGGCATGGAGAAGCCGCTCCTGGCGACCTCCACGGACGGCGTGGGCACGAAGATCGCGATTGCGCAGGCCATGGATGTGCACGACACGATCGGCCAGGACCTGGTCGGCATGGTCGTCGATGACATCGTCGTGATCGGCGCGCGCCCGGTCCTCATGACCGACTATATCGCCTGCGGGCACGTGGTCCCCGAGCGCATCGCCTCCATCGTCACCGGCATTGCGCGCGCCTGTGAGGCCACGGGTACGCCCCTCATCGGCGGCGAGACCGCGGAGCACCCGGGCGTCATGGAACCCGACGACTACGACATCGCGGGTGCGGCGACCGGCATCGTGGACGCCTCGAAGCTGCTGGGTCCCGAGCGCGTGAGCGATGGGGATGTCGTTATCGCGATGGCCTCCTCGGGCCTGCACTCCAACGGCTACTCGCTGGTGCGCTCAGTCGTCTCCCGCGTCGGCGCGTCGCTGGAGTCCCACGTAGCCGAGTTTGGCCGCACCCTCGGCGAGGAACTCCTCGAACCCACCCGCCTGTACACTCGCCTGTGCCTTGACCTGGTCGAGCGTTTCGGGGTCGGCGGTATCCACGCCTACTCGCACGTGACCGGCGGCGGCCTGGCCGCGAACCTGTCGCGCGTCCTGCCTGTCGGCGCGGTCGCGACCGTCGACCGCTCGACGTGGACCGTTCCCGCCGTGTTCGACTGGGTGCGCCGCGGCGGCGACGTCACCTGGGTCGGCATGGAGGACTCCCTGAACCTGGGCGTCGGCATGGTCGCCGTCGTCTCCGCGTCCGTGGCCTCCGAGGTCCTGGCCGCGATCAACGAGGCCGGGGTGGCCGCGTGGGTCCTGGGCTCCGTTACGTCGGCCGGTGCTGACGGTACGGTGGCTGACTTCGGGTTGGTCTCGGACCTGAGCGCGGACTCCTCCGGCGCGCGCCTCATTTCCGGCACGAAGGGTGTCCAGGCGGGTGCCGTGCTGCTGCACGGCGAGTACCGCCTCGGCTGATTCTTCTGCGTCTCTGAGTACGAGCGTGCGGGGCTGGGGCCGGGTAGCCTCGGCCCCGCTGCGCTTGGGGATGGACGAGGCCTCGGCGCGGCCAGGCGGGAGGCTTCGGCGGGTGCGCATGACAGCGATGCATGCATGACAGCGATGCGCGCGGTGCACTGATGCGAACGGTCGTGGGCCGAGGCCTACCAGCATGTTTCGGGTACGCCAAAACGGCGGACCGGGGCCGGTCCGCCGAATGGCTCAGCCGTTACTTGGTGGAGGAACCACCCGTCCAGAAGGACTCATCGAGCTGCTTCGGATCGATGTCGTCGTCCTCTGCCGGAATATCCGCGAAGTCGGCGTATTTCGAGTAGAGGTCGTCGTCGATTGCATCGTCCTCTTCAGGCTCGTCCACGGCACTGTTCGCCGTGTACGAGTCCTCATCCGCCAGCTCTCGCTGAAGTGCGTGTAGGTCGGTGTCGGGGCTGAAGTACTTCAGCTTCCGAGCGACTTTCATCTGCTTAGCCTTTTGACGGCCGCGCCCCATGGCGTCGACCCCCTCCGCGTCGTTCGGGTCCGCATCAAGCGGTTCCCTGGGTGTTCAAAATGTTTCGTGGGACCATCATAGCTAATGGAACGGCTTGACCTCACCTTGGATCGGTTTTTGCGCGCAGAGCGGATTGACTCGAAGGGGGTGAATCCCCGGCAACACGCCGAAAATGTGCGCGACGCGCAGCGTCATGTGAACGGTATTACGGATTGATCTGTAAGGTCGCAGATACGCAATCCCCTCGCACGAGCGGGATGCCCGGGCGAGGGGAGCACACGGAAAGGCGGAAGAGTCAGGCGTCCACGGCCTCGTCGGCCTTCGCGAGCGCGGCGAGAGTCTGCTTGGCGGCCTCGCGGCCGATGCGGCGAGCCTGACGGCGTGCGCGGCGCGGCTTACGCGTGGCCAGCAGGACGAGGACGCCGATGGCGCCCACCGTGGACAGGGCGACGATGGCGACCTTCTTGATGGCCTCCGTGTTGCCGCCGATGGCGTCCTGCAGGGTCAGGGACGCGGTCTCCTTGAAGGACTCGAAGCGCACGGTGGCTTCCTCCTTCACCTCCTGGGCGATGGTGGCGGGCTGCACGCGCGCGTAGAGCTGATCGATCGTGGCGGCCAGCTCGGCGCGCTGACGCTCGAGGTCGGCCTCGATCTGAGCTTCGGTGCGCGGGCCAGAAGGCTGAGCGGCGCGCTCTCCGACGGTCACGGTGCGCGGGTCAACGGAGTTGCTCACTTGCCCAGTCCCTTCTCGATAGCTTCCTTGGTAGCGGCCACCGATGCCGCCGGATCCGGACGGTGCTTCTGCGCGCTCTGGAGCGCGTTCTTACCCGCTAGAGCCAGGGTCGCTACGATGACCAGCAGGATTACGACGACAATCAGCGACGCTGCCCACGCCGGAACCACGAGGGCCAGGAGGACCTCGACCGTGTGGAGAGTCCAACCCAGTAGGAAAAGCGCGAAAACGGCGGCCGTGATGAGCAGGCCCGCACCCTTACCACTCTTGGCGGCGAAAGCGCGCGCCTTCGTCTTATTGAGCTCGATCTCGTCACGCAGAATTCCCGACAGTTGGCTGGTCACCAGCGCGACGAGGCTGCCAATGCTGGGGCGTGCCTCGGAGGCGGGAGTCGCGTGCTGCGGCGCGTGCTGCGTGGGGGCCTCGGGCGGCGGGTACTGCCCGGGCTGGGGGATAGACTGGGTCATAGGGGCTCCTGCGCGTGCGGGGTAACGAGGCGACGGCTCGCCTGATAAGCCTAGTCTCTCATGAAGAGAGGCGGCCCGCAGTGACCCGTACACTACTCCTCGCGTTACTCCTTCGGCGCGATGGGACCCGGCAGATCCGACAGGATCTTGCGGGCGCGCACGACCAGCTCGGAGACCTCATTCTCGGTCTGTGCTGGGTCCTCAGAATCGACCGCGGGGATGTCGCGGAGTGGCGCGTTGTCGGCTGAACCAGCGTTCGTTTCAATCGGCGCAATGAGTACCGTCTCGTCCACAGGGGCCTCGTCAAAAGACGAGTCCTGAGCGTTCGTCGCCGCGCCAATCGAGCGGCGGACGGGAACCGATGAGGGAACGGAACCGGAGGTGCCAGCCACGACCTCGTCAAAGGGGGAGGGGAGCGATGCGCGGAGGGTGTTCTGATCCTCGGGGTTGGCCTCCAGGGACGTCGCAATGATCACGGGCGTGGGGTTCGGCGCGTCGAGCGACACTCGACCGTTCGTGAGCAGAATCGCACGGTCCGTCGAGGCGGCTAGCTCCGGGGACGGCGTTGAGACGACGACCGCGCAACCCGCTTTGGTCAGCGACCTCAGGAGCGGCTCGAACTCGGCGCGCGCCTCATCGGGCAGGGAAATCGGATCCTCAATGAGGAACACCTCCGCACCGGACACGATCGCGCGAGCGATCAGCGCCTTGAAACGCTCCCACGGCGTCAGCTCCGAGGGATACTGATTAACGCTCTGCGCCAGACCCGTCACCTGGAGCGCCCCCACCAGGTTATCCCAGTCCGCGATCGAACCCGTCGCTGATAGGGGTTCGAGGATGTTCTGGCGGATCGTCAGTGTCTCGTCCAGCGGGGAATCCGTACGGATCAGCGCCACCGAGCCGATGCGGCCCGCCAGGCGCGCCACCCACGAACGCGACGGCGCAGCGACAATGCGGCCAGCCTGCGGCTCTTCGAGGCCCGCAAGGATCAGGAACAGGGCGCGAGCGCGGCGGCCCGTCGGATCCAGGATCGCGCTCAGCGTGCGCGCGCGGAAACCCATGTCCACGTTCGCCAGGAGGACCGCGCCCGTCGCGTGATCCGTGTAGGTCAGGCCCAGGCCGGCAACCAGGACCTTGCCTCCGCCGCCCTTCGCCGCAAACGAGCGGCGTGAACGGTACCACGGGCGTGGCTCAGTCGCGGGCACGTGCGCAGGCACCGGCGCGACCATGACCTTACTCTGCGTCCGGCGAGGAGCCGGTTTCTGCGGAGGGTAGTGGGGGGCCTGCGCACCGCTCTGGGGGCTGTGCGCGTACGGGGGGATCTGGGACTGCTGAGCGTCAGTCAGGAAGGCCTCGTCCTGCGCGCCCATCGTCGACGAGGCCGTGGCCCCCTCGACGGCAGCGTTGACCGCAGCAGCGGCGGTCGTCAAGTCAGCCACGTTCTGGCCATCCGTACCCTGCAGGTTTTTACGCGAGTCGTTCGACATGCCCCTATTGTTTCAGGATCGTGTCGTTTGTGCCGTAATGGCGCGCGGGAGAGGGGTGGGTGATACGTTTGTGATGTCCTGCCAGTGAGTGAGGCGGCTGTGGCTGCCGTGTTCCCCGGATGGGGATGGCCCCATGCAGTGCATTAGGAGGACGTTTTCCCTGCGAAAGCGGGGATTATTCTGCGTGGGTGATGAAGCTGTGTATGTTTTCGCGCAATATTAATGAAGATGCATTGCATTAGGAAATTTTTAGTGTTATCGTGTACCTGTCAACCCTTCGGGGTGGTGGCCCTGATAGGGCCGTTGGGCTCAACAATTTCAAAGTAATCAGACTCGCTCATCGTAGCGTGTCTTGGTTGCGTAGGAAGCGAAAATGACTCGAGGTAGAGATGATGGCTCGGAAGAAGGTAAGCGTTGAAACGCCTTCGGTTCTCGCAGTGGCGACTGCACCGATCTTCCCCGCTGCACGTTCTGATCTCGACGCGTCGGAGTTGTCAGATCTTGCCCGAAGCTTTTGGGCAAAGAGCGGCAACGCTGACAACTGGCTCTCCGTCGTTCAGCACCTGATGGATGCCGCTGACGTTGCGGGGCATCTTTTTGATGAATATGTGAGTGAGCATCATCGTCGTCTCATGGCCTCCGTGTGGGATGGAGACCAGGCGAAGGCGCGGGTGGCGTTCGTGTTCCTGGCAGGGGTGCACGATGTGGGAAAAGTGGATTGTCGCTTCGCATGTCAGCGCCAAGACCTTGCCGAGCTGATTCGGCACCAAGGCCTCGTAGTGATGCGAAAGAAGGACTACGCAGAGCGAGCGTTCCTTCCCCACGGCCTCGTCAGTCAGTTTGCACTCCAGGAGGTGGTAGCTGCCGGGGGAGGGGACCCGAGGTACGCCCGCCAGTGGGCGATCCTCGTCGGTATCCATCATGGACGCTATCCGGATTCAGATGCCGTTCGGGTCGCGCATCAGCAGTACAAGTATCAAGAAGGATCCGTGACGGACGAGCCGCGGTGGGGGCAGGCGCGCGCTGAGATTCTCCGGTGGATGGCGGCGCGCAGTGGATTCCCGCTAATCGCCCCGGGGACCGCTCTGCCGGAGCTGCCCATCGCAGTGGCATCCGCCTACGCCTCGGTACTCGTCATTGCTGACTGGCTTGCCTCGAACGAGGAATATTTTCCACTTCGTCCGCGTCCGATCAATGGGGACGGGAAGCTGTCGATTGAGGGCTATCCCGAGCTGACTGCGGAGCAGCAGCGAGCTCGTGTCGAGCGCGCTTGGAAGCGAGCTGCCTTCCCCTCGCCCATGCGCCTGCCTGAAGCGCCGACCGACGAGATCGCTGACTTCTACCGTCACCGCTTTGGGTGGCCGGCCTCGTACCGGCCGACCTGTGCCCAGCGCGAGGCTGTAGAGATCGCCTCTACTGAGGACCCGGATCTCATGATCGTCGAGGCACCGCCTGGGTCCGGGAAGACCGAGCTGGCCTTTGCCGCCGCAGAGGTGCTGATGCGCGCCCGGGGGCTGCAGGGCGTGTTCGTCGCGCTGCCCACTCAGGCCACGACGAACGCGATGTTCGAGCGCGTCACCGCATGGCTCACGAGTATCTTGGGCGATGAGCCGCAGAAGCTTGGCATCCAGCTGGCCCATGGGAAGAACAGTCTCAACGAGAGCTTTATGAAGCTCCTCGACAGTGGCAAGAGTCCCCTCGAAGTGTACGACGATGAGGGGGACCTGGGCCTGCACGCGAGCCGTTGGATGGGGCAGCGCTGGCGCTCGACGCTGTCGCCCGTTGTGGTTGGCACGATTGATCAGGTGCTGCTCGCAGCCCTCAAGTCGCGCCACGTGCTGGTGCGCCACCTGGGACTCATGGGCAAGGTCGTCGTCATCGACGAGGTGCACGCCGCCGACGAGTACATGGAGACCTACCTGGAAGCCGCCCTCACGTGGCTCGGTATGTACGGGATCCCCGTTGTCCTGCTGTCTGCAACCCTGCCGCCCGCGCGTCGCCGCGCGCTCCTGGACGCCTATCGACGAGGCCGTGGTTCATCGGGCGAAGGCGCTGAGTTGGTCGAGGGCGTGATCGGGTATCCGGTCATCTCGACGCTGTCAGCTGCGGGCGTGCACGTCCACGAGATTACCGGCGAGGCCGAGGTGGCCAAGCGGATCATCCCGACCTCACTCGGCTCGCCCGATGAGATTGCGGAGCTACTTGAGCGAGAACTCGCCAATGGTGGATGTGCTGTCGTTATTCGCAATACCGTCCGTGAGGCACAGGAAACCTACGACGCAGTGAAGGCCGTTTTTGGGCGCGAGCAGACGACCCTGCTGCACTCGCGTTTCCTCGCAGCCGAACGGACCTCTCGTGATCGACGCATGCTCGAACTTTTCGGGAAGGGGGCCACGCGGCGTCCCCAGCGTCACGTCGTCGTCGCAACTCAGGTCATCGAGCAGAGCCTCGACGTCGACTTCGATCTCATGCTTACCGACCCTGCGCCCATGGACCTTGTGCTGCAACGCATCGGGCGACTACATCGACATGAGCGGGCGGATCGTCCTGTGAGGTTGCGTGAAGCCCGATGCCTGGTGCTGGTGGAGGATCTCTTTGCTGTGCCGTGGGCCTACTCCACTGGGACAGACCATGTCTACTCCAGGCATTCTGTTCTGCGAACCCTCGGAATCCTCTCGGATCGTGGCGAGATTACGGTCCGTGAACCCATCGACTACGCGCGGCTCACCGCGCTGGCCTACTCCGACGTAGAAGCCGTTGGCCCCGATCAATGGGCCGATGCTTTCGACACCGCGCTCGACGAACGAGAACGTAGCACCGCGCAATCGCGGATGCGGGCGAGCACGTGGTGCCTCGACGGTATGAACGTACACCGATGGAAAGCTCCCAAGTTGGAAGAAAAATTCCAGGGAAACGCCGCCACGGGGGAGGACACCAAGGGACCGGGAGTCGCCGCAGCACGAGCCGCAGTACGAGACGGCGAAGACCAGATACCCGTCCTCGTCGTCGCCATCGATCCCGGTTTGAGTAGTGTCCCGGTAGCGCCGCCTCTGAGTGGTGTAACCGCAGATGATGAGCCGTTACACGTCAGTGAATATAACGCGGGAGGGCACATTGCAGAGATGTGTTCGTGGAGTATCTCCCTACCTCCATGGGCTTTTCGGGTTCGCGGGCAGAGCGTCGACCAGGCGGTGGACGCAGTTGCAGGTGCAATTTGGGATGATGTCGTGAGGAGGAAGTGGAAGTGCTGTGAGCATCCACTTTTATCCGGAGAGCTGATCCTTGCGATGTACAAAACCTCCGGCGGGGAACGCTTGACGCGTGACCTGTGCGGACACACACTCACGTATTCCACCGAGAAAGGAATGGAGGTTCGGGCCAATGAAGGACCCTGAATTCAATTTGCTCGATGAGCCGTGGATACCCGTCCGGCTCCTCGACGGAAGCGTTGTCGAAATCGGGCTGCTGGAGCTACTTCGGCGCACGACAGAGATTGCCGATCTCGCGTGTGAGCTACCGACGCAGAGCATTGCGATCCAACGTCTGGTACTGGCCGTTGCCTATCGCGTGGCGGCTCCCGCTGATGAGGATGAGTGGATTGATCTATTCGATGAGGGATTGCCAACCGAAGCGATGGCCAACTACCTCGAACAGTGGCGAGACCGCTTCTATCTCTTCGGGGGGCGCTACCCCTTCATGCAGGTTGCTGACCTGCGAACGGAGAAAGACGAGGTAAAATCACTAGACGCAATTGTTGCATGCGTGCCAAAAGAGGAGAAACGACTATTCTCCACACGACAAGGTCCTGGGGTGGCTCAGCTTTCTCCATCAGACGCTGCCCGTTGGTTAGTTCACGTACAGTCGTATGATCCATCGGGCATCCGGTCAGGTGCTGTGGGGGATTCACGAGCGACGGGCGGTAGGGGTGCGCCGATTGGGCCGGCTTGGTGCGGGCGTCTCGGACTCATCTGGATCAAGGGGCAGAACCTTGCCGAAACACTCGTCCTTAACCTCATTCCTTCCGACACAGGTAGTCTGACCGGCGTAGAGCTCACTTCCGAATGGGAGGGGTGCAGCTGGGAGTCAGCTGAACCAGAGAGCGCGGCTCGTGGGGACTACTCGCTTCTCGATCCTTCGGGTAGTCCCCGAAACCTCAGTATCCCGCGTCTGCTGACGTGGCACTCCCGCCGTGTCAGGCTTGTTGGAAGTTGTGAGGGAGTCACGGGAGCCGTCCTTGCGCAGGGAGACAAACTGTCACCTCAGCAGATGCTTCGGTATGAACCGCAGAGTTTATGGGTATATTCCAAAGAACAGTCGAAGAAGTTCAAACAGGACGTGTACATGCCTCGTAAGTTTGAGCCGGGACGAGCTTTTTGGCGTAATCTTCCCGGTACCCTGCCCGGGGCCACGTATGTGGAGGGGGCTGATAAACAACCGAAGAAACAATTTATACAGTGCGCGACGCTCAGCTTTCATTCCGGACTTGCAGAATCATTGGTTGAATCGGTTTACCCTGCTCGGATGATTATCCAGGCAGTTGGGGTTTCCTATGGAACCCAGGAGGCGACCATCGAGGACATTTATTCCGATGAACTAACGCTTCCTGTCGCATTGTTGGCTGCTGAGCGACAAGACCTGGCAGAACTGATTGATCGTGAGGTTCGTACCACAGAGGATGTGGCTAGGGCAGTTGGAAAGCTCGCGGCAAATCTTGCCCGCGCCGGGGGAGAGAGTGGTGAGAAAGCGGGCGAGGGTGCACGAGGTCAAGCCAAGGAACGATTCTTTTCGATGGTTGATGTCTCATTCAGGAGTTGGCTGACACAGGTTGATGGGCGCGAAAACGCACGAGACGTCGGGCGACGGTGGGAGCGTTCCCTGCGTCAGCACGCCGTTGACATCCAGGCTGAACTCGTGAGGGGCGCCTCGTCGTCGGCGATCATCGGCCGAGATACCGGCAGGGAGTACATGAACGTTGGTATCGCCGAAAAATACTTCCGGGCGGCGCTCAACAAGAGTCTCCCGGTGCACAACACCAATCAGGAAGGAACGAAATGACCAGCAATGATGCTGCCCCGGAGACTCCTCCGGACGACGGCGCGACAGGTCTGTCGACGCACGGAGCTGTGTATGGCCGCGTCGGTGGGTTGATCGTAAACCGGCTCTGGAAGGAGACTCCTTCGGCACGCGCACTTCGCGCGCAGCTGAGGGGAGCGCTTTCACGAGAGGCCGGATCGGTGCCCGAGCTGTGGGACCTCACGCTCGATGGTCGCCCCGGCTATCTGGGCGACGAGCCGACTAGAGGCGAGAAGGCTGTCCATGGGGCGCTCACGCTGTGGGCGCTTCACCAGGGATCAAATACGAGGCCCATGCACGATACGTCGGACTGCCCGCGCAGCTTCGCGTCCGCGATCCGAATCGTGGCCAAGGGACAAAGCGGTGACAAGCCGGCCGAGGAAGCACCGATCTATCGGCGTTTTTCCGCGGCTGTTCAGGCCCCCACGTTCGAGGGACTTCTCGTGCATCTGCGTTCGCTTGTCTCTCAGCTCGAGGCTGCCGAGATTCCCTGTGACTACGCGGGGCTTGCAGCCGACCTCTTCACGTGGCAGGATCCGCGTCGTCGCACGTCCGTCATGCGCAACTGGGGTCGTCAGTTTGCTCGTCTCGCTGAAACTATCCACACCGACTCTGCCTCTGACGAGTGACGTCGAGGCAACGCAATCAAACAAACTTCATTTCTGAAAGGAAAGACAATGTCCGTCTTCGTTGATATCCACGTCCTGCAGACCCTCCCGCCCTCGAACCCGAACCGTGATGATACGGGTGCTCCGAAGACAGCTACCTTTGGTGGTGTCAGCCGTATGCGGATCTCATCGCAGGCTATTAAGCGGGCAGTTCGGGAGGATTTTGAAAAGTCTCTTGAGGAATCGCTTCAGGGAATCCGTTCGAAAAGAATTCCCTCTGTCCTCAAGAGCAAGGTTCTGAAGCGTCAGCCTGAGACCAACGAAGATGCTCTATCCAAGATGGTCTCGACCATTGTTGCGTGGACGTATCTTGGTCACACAGATACGAAGAAGAAGCGCGAAAAGTTCCTTAAGGAAGTGAAGAAAAATCCGGAACATGCCTTCGATGAGGTTGATGCTCTCTGGTTTGTATCGAACGCCGAGTTGGATTCTTACGTAGATGCGATTATTGAGGATTCCGCCGAGTCCGATATTGAGAAGGCTTTCAAGAACCGAAAGTTCGATAAGGCATCGACCAAAGAAGATCAGTCCGTTGCAGTTGCGCTTTTCGGTCGTATGGTCGCTAGCAATGTCAATCTGAAGATTGATGCCGCGTGCCAGGTTGCCCACGCGATTGGTGTTGGTGCGGTCGAGCATGAGTACGACTACTACACGGCTGTCGACGACGAGAAGAAGCGCAGCGACGAGGCTGATGAGGGTGCGGGAATGATCGGTACGATAGAGTTCGCATCCGCGACGGTGTACCGCTATGCGACGATCAACGTCGACATGCTGCGCGAGAATCTTGGGGACGATTCCGTCGCGGATCGTGCCATTGAGCTTTTCGTGGATAGTTTCGTTCGGTCGATGCCGACCGGTAAGATCACGACGTTCGCGAACCGTACCCTGCCCGACGCTGTCCTGGTTCAGGTGCGCAACGATCAGCCGATCAACATGGCGGGTGCCTTCGAAGACCCGATCATCGCGGGGCAGCACGGTTTTGCCGAGCCTGCCGTCAAGCGTTTCGTCGAGTTCGAGTCCAAGCTTCGTGACCTCACCGGCCTCGAACCTGTCGGCTCTCTCGCCACGTGGACCACGCCTCGGGGCGAGGCCTTCTCCGCACTGGGTACCCAGGTTCGCCTGGTCGATCTGGGCAGTGCGACGGTGGATGCTGTGCGAGGCGAGCAATGAGTTCGGTACTCGTCTTGCGACTGGCTGGCCCCATGCAGTCGTGGGGCTCATCCAGTCGATTCACGCGCAGATCGACGGAGGCTTTTCCCACGAAAAGCGCACTGGTCGGTCTGCTCGCGGCGGCGCAGGGACGCAGGCGCAGTGATCCGATTGAGGATCTGGCCGAGCTTCGTTTCGCCGTGCGGGTGGACCAGCCGGGGCAGTTGCTCCGTGACTTTCATACGGCGCACCGGGGTGACACGTCGATGCCTCTATCTCACCGTTTCTACCGGGAAGATGCCGCTTTCGGAGCCTTCGTCGAAGGGCCTGACGACATGATTGATGCGCTTGCGCAGGCAATCGTTCGCCCGGCATTTCCGCTCTACCTCGGCCGCCGCTCATGCCCTCCGACCCTGCCACTGCGTCTCGCTGTTCACCAAGGCAGCGCGTGGGAAGCAGTGCGCGATACCCCGTGGATGGCCTCGGCGTACTACCAGAAGAAGCAGCGTTACGACCATTTCGTTCGGACGCGAGTCATCGCGGATCTGGGGATTATTCCGCCTGAAGTGGAGAAATCCTCCCAGCAGACACTTCAGGATATGCCGATCAGTTTCGACTCGGAGCATCGCAAGTACACCCTGCGTACGGTCGAGGAGACCTATATCAACCTGGAGAATCCGCAGTACGCAGAGGTGAAGCCGCAGGCCCACCCCAGCCTCGCGCATGACCCGATGGAGGTGCTCTGATGTATCTGACACGCATCTACCTCAACCCGCACCGTCGTGGGGCGAAGCAGCTCATGCGGAGTCGACAGGTCCTCCATGCGGCTGTCATGAATTGTTTCCCTCCGGGCGCCTTGGAGGGTGTTGGAATGCCTCGGGTGCTGTGGCGCCTGGATCGTCCGTCGGTTGTTCGGGGAGCGACTCCTCGTCAGGGGAGTCCCTCGTGTGCGCTCTACATCTCGAGCCCGGTCGCTCCGGACCCCTCGCATATCGTGGAGGAGGCTGGTTACGCGACCGAGGGTGGGGTAGTAGTCCGCGACATGAGTACCTTCCTCGATGAGTTGTCGGCTGGACAGAGGTGGGGTTTCCGCCTCTGTGTGAATCCGACGTTCCAGGAGAGCAATCAGGTCAATGCGAGGGGACGGAAGAAGAATCTCGCTCATGTCACCCAGGATCAACAGACACAGTGGGTGCTGGACCGTGTGGAGCGGCTCGGGTTCCGTGTGCTGACTTCTGCCGAGTACGGCGGTGATTTGCCAGTTTTGGAGGACCAGAACGGACAACGTGTCGACGGGGCAAATCTGTTGATCAACGGCGTCGAACGGGGCATCGCTGAGTTTAAACGCGGGAGTTCTCGCGTGACTCTTGCGCTTGCTACTTTCGAGGGCGTGCTCGAGGTAACGGATCCGGATGCACTGCGCCACGGCCTCGTCCATGGGATAGGACGAGGAAAAGCATACGGCTGCGGTCTGATGACCCTGGCTCGGCCATGAGACCGATCCCCGGGGCGAGGCCGCCAGAACCGAAAGACTTGGTGCGCGTTCGGGACCGTTTGACATTCCTGTATGTCGAGCGGTGCACGATCAATCGCGACTCGAACGCGATTACTGTGGCCGACGGACACGGAGTCGCCCACGTCCCAGCAGCGGCGCTGTCGGTGCTGCTGCTGGGACCCGGGGTTCGGATCACACACTCGGCGGTATCGGTGCTGTCCGAGAGTGGATCGACCATCGTGTGGGTGGGCGAGAACGGGGTGCGGTACTACGCGCACGGCACCCCGCCCTCGCGCTCCTCACGGTTGCTGGAGGCGCAGGCTCACGCGGTGAGCGATCCGTCGATGCGGCTAACTGTCGCCCGCAACATGTACTTGATGCGTTTTGCGGGCGAGGACGTGTCGAAGCTGAGTCTCCAGCAGTTGAGGGGACGCGAGGGTGCTCGGGTGCGTCGCCTGTATCGTGAGCACTCCCAGCGCACAGGGGTGCCCTGGGATCGGCGAGAGTATGACCCCGACAACTTCGACGACGGTTCGGTGGTCAATCAGGCACTGTCGGCGGCGAATTCCGCGATCTATGGCGTTGTTCACGCGGTGATCGTCGCGCTGGGGTGTAGCCCGGGGCTGGGATTCGTGCACAACGGAACCTACCGTTCTTTTGTGTATGACATCGCGGACCTGTACAAGGCCAGCCTGACGATCCCAATCGCGTTCGACGTTGCCGCATCGCCGACGGACGAGGCCGTGGGAACCGCCGCGCGAAAGGCTGTCCGTGACGCTGTTCGCGAGTTTCGTCTCCTGGAGAGGTGTGTCGCGGATATCAAACAGCTTCTGTCAGTGTCTGGAGCCTTGGCTGTTGAGGACGATGACGACCTGATCGTGGACGACCTGCGCCTGTGGGATGACCGCGAGGGGACTGTTGCTGCGGGTGTCTCCTACGAGGAGAGTGACTCCTGGTGATCGTCCTGGTCCTGTCCGCAGTGCCCGAGGGGCTGAGAGGTCACGTGACGCGGTGGCTCATGGAGATTTCCCCGGGAGTCTTCGTGGGGACACTCAGTGCCCGTGTACGCGAGCGACTGTGGGACATCGTCACTGAGAACATGAAAACGGGGCGGGCTGTCATGGTCTTTCGTGCGCGCAACGAGCAGGGACTCGCCTTCCTGACGTGGGGCGATCCCTGGAAGCCCGTTGACTTCGATGGACTCACTCTCATGATGCGCCCCTACTACTCGGAAGGACGAGGCCAATACTCCGAACCGGATCCTGCGGCGCGTCAGTTGCGCAAGCGACCCAAATTAAGTAACTTCCAGAGGAGACGGCAAGCTCAAGGGTTTCCAAGATCTGATCGATCTGCGCAGTAAAAGCGCAGGTCAGGAAGCGTTTTCCCCGCGTGAGCGGGGATGAGCCGCACCCTGAATGCCGGCGTCCTGGAGCGGCTTAGTTTTCCCCGCGTGAGCGGGGATGAGCCGTGGTCCGTCGTGCGCATCGCGCGACTTTTCGGGTTTTCCCCGCGTGAGCGGGGATGAGCCGTGTCTTCAATCCCGTCTCGCTGATCTTCCATGGTTTTCCCCGCGTGAGCGGGGATGAGCCCAGCTCGTAATGAGCTGGGCTATCCACGTGATCGTTTTCCCCGCGTGAGCGGGGATGAGCCGTACCCGCGCGCGCCGTCGACCGCCCACGCGAGGTTTTCCCCGCGTGAGCGGGGATGAGCCGAGGTATTGAAGAGATGCGCGTCACAAAGGGACGTTTTCCCCGCGTGAGCGGGGATGAGCCCGCGCCGCTTGTCGTGTCCGCCATGATACGCCCGTTTTCCCCGCGTGAGCGGGGATGAGCCGGGCATCGCCCTCGTGTTCCTGACGCTTGACAGGTTTTCCCCGCGTGAGCGGGGATGAGCCTCCCCGTGATTATCAGCATCATCGGCACTGTCGGTTTTCCCCGCGTGAGCGGGGATGAGCCGTACTACATATGGAACGACACATCTGGCCAAAGGTTTTCCCCGCGTGAGCGGGGATGAGCCCAACACAAGCCGTCCAGGTGCTTGGCAAGATTGGTTTTCCCCGCGTGAGCGGGGATGAGCCGATCCTGACCCTCGGGCGCGATGAGCCGCTGACGTTTTCCCCGCGTGAGCGGGGATGAGCCCCGTCAGACGCGACGCTGTTCCTCCCCGGTGAGGTTTTCCCCGCGTGAGCGGGGATGAGCCGGATCTGCGCCTCATCGAGGAGGAGGCAATCAGGTTTTCCCCGCGTGAGCGGGGATGAGCCGCATACCGATCTGCGGTAGCAGCGGCGCGAGAGGTTTTCCCCGCGTGAGCGGGGATGAGCCCTGCCAAGAGTGCCTACCTCAACCGCCTCATCGGTTTTCCCCGCGTGAGCGGGGATGAGCCTGTCATGCCGCGCCTGGATGAGGGCACGGACGCGTTTTCCCCGCGTGAGCGGGGATGAGCCTAGGAAGGCCCCTCTACCTGATCGGTAGGGGGGGGTTTTCCCCGCGTGAGCGGGGATGAGCCGAATCCCTTCCCGGCGAGGAGATCAAGGATCTGGTTTTCCCCGCGTGAGCGGGGATGAGCCCTCAGCACAAAAAAGACCCTCGAAGAGCTGGACGTTTTCCCCGCGTGAGCGGGGATGAGCCCTCGCCCGGATCAATCCAGATCGTGCACCCGACGTTTTCCCCGCGTGAGCGGGGATGAGCCCGATTGAGCGGTGGATGCGAGAGCGGCCGCGAAGTTTTCCCCGCGTGAGCGGGGATGAGCCGTCGCCTTATTCCAGGCCTTTCCGCCGTTCTCAGTTTTCCCCGCGTGAGCGGGGATGAGCCGGCCTCGATACCGGCCTGATCGGCGTCGTCGCAGTTTTCCCCGCGTGAGCGGGGATGAGCCGCTCTGTAGAACTAGAGAACTGAGAACTGAGGTGTTTTCCCCGCGTGAGCGGGGATGAGCCCTGCCTTATCGCGGCACGCGCGATGGCGTAAACGTTTTCCCCGCGTGAGCGGGGATGAGCCGGGGGCCGCCTCGTGTGACTATGTCTGGCATGCGTTTTCCCCGCGTGAGCGGGGATGAGCCCGAACAGTGGGTTGTATGTCATGCCGAATTTGGGTTTTCCCCGCGTGAGCGGGGATGAGCCGGTGAACGGGCGATGACTGTTTTGCACCCACTCGTTTTCCCCGCGTGAGCGGGGATGAGCCGATCCGGACTGGATGCCGGTGAGGCACTTGTCAGTTTTCCCCGCGTGAGCGGGGATGAGCCGGTCACGGACGATGTATTGCCCAGCTCCGAGTAGTTTTCCCCGCGTGAGCGGGGATGAGCCCTGGCAGCGGGGATGAGCGGCTTTGTCGGCCATGTTTTCCCCGCGTGAGCGGGGATGAGCCGTACGCTTGCAGCGACAGCCGGTCAGCGGGCCGGTTTTCCCCGCGTGAGCGGGGATGAGCCGATGCAGCCGCGCGAGCTGACTATTGGCGACTTGTTTTCCCCGCGTGAGCGGGGATGAGCCCGGCAACGAGCTGCCGCGCCGAGCATTTGTGTTGTTTTCCCCGTGTGAGCGGGGATGAGCCGGTCTCCCACCCGTGGGGCTGGCGCGCCGCCTCGTTTTCCCCGCGTGAGCGGGGATGAGCCCCCGTGGGACCCCATGGAGGACAGCGCGGCGCAGTTTTCCCCGCGTGAGCGGGGATGAGCCTGCCAAGCCGTACGTGTCCCGCACCGTCGACGGGTTTTCCCTGCGTGAGCGGGGATGAGCCTGGATCAGGCGAATGGGTGTGCCGTGGTGGAGGCGTTTTCCCTGCGTGAGCGGGGATGAGCCTCCCGCGTCCGCCGAGGCCATGCAGGCCGCCGAGTTTTCCCCGCGTGAGCGGGGATGAGCCGGGTCCGGTGAGCAGCGGACGGACAAGGGACTTGTTTTCCCCGCGTGAGCGGAAATGAGCCGCAATTCTTCCCACAAGTTATTCTCCGAATCCAGTTTTCCCCGCGTGAGCGGGAATGAGCCCTCTTGGGCGGTGATCTCGCCCTTAGCCATCGCGTTTTCCCCGCGTGAGCGGGGATGAACCCTGCTTGGGGGACACGCCGTTGTCGCGCTGCCAGTTTTCCCCGCGTGAGCGGGGATGAGTCCTTCTCAGAATAGTGATACGGTACGGACGAGGGTGGCAGCCAGCCCACCTGGGAGTGATCCCCGGGCAGGCGGGTCACCCTCGTCACATTATGTGTTTCCCCGCGTGAGCGGGGATAAGTCTGATCGATCCAACTTGGTCGCGGTGTACCATACGTTTTCCTCGTCCAGGCGGGGTTTGTTTAGATGCCCGCGCAGCCATGTGGAGCACTTACTGTAGGGGAGGCGGGTCCGGGAGGTGTGCGTCTACTCGCAGGCGATGCCGTCCCTGTCTCTGTCCAGACCTGGACGATAGCCGGGATCGCCCACGTAGAGTGGTGCGGCTCCGGCTGCGCGCGCCTCCCGACAATTTGCGTAGTATGCGTGCTCTTCCTCGTCGTCCTCGTTGTGCGCGGGAGCAACGGGGGCTGGTGCAACGACGGGCGCTGGCTCAGGCTGCTCTTTTGTTCGGACGGCCGTGGGCATTGGTGAGGGAGTGTAGGAAGGGCTATGGGTGGGAAGGGGGCTGCTGCTCGGTGTTGTGCTAGGAGTCGACATAAGCGATGTAATGTGACTCTCGGTAACAGTTAGCGTGATCGTGGTCGTCGTCGGTATGTCTGACCCGGACTTGTCTTGCGTGGTTACCTTGTAGCCGTCCTCATAGTGTGTCCGGGTGATCGTCGCTCCGCTGTCGTCGATGACCCTGAGTTGGCTGTATCCGGAGTTCTCAAGCCTCTGGATTGCGTCCGGCAGAGCCTGGCCGACGACGTCTGGCGCGATGGGATCGCACGCGCTGAGTCCTCCAGCCACGACGAGTGTGCCCAGTATCGCAAAAATGATGTGCTTCCACATTGCCCAGCGTGTCCAAGACAGCATGGTTCCCTCCTTTAGAAATAAACAAGTATGTCGGACGGCATGTATACTTGTTTGGTATTCTAAAGGTGAAAATTGCTATCTAGTAACCATGACTCGCGTGTTGGTGAAGTTGGTAATAAAAAATAGATATGATACGTATCTCAGGCATCGCTCCGCGCCGTAAAACCAAAAATCCCCGAAGCTAATGCTTCGGGGATTGCTGGTGGCTCCGACCGGCGTCGATCCGGTGACCTTTCGATTTTCAGTCGAACGCTCTACCAACTGAGCTACAGAGCCAAGACCTGAACCAAAAGGTCTGGTCGGCGACCCCGACGGGACTTGAACCCGCGACCTCCGCCGTGACAGGGCGGCGCGCTAACCAACTGCGCTACGGGGCCTTACAACAGGTAAGACCTATTGAATTGTACCAATCACGATTGCGACCGGTGGTACCCCCAACGGGATTCGAACCCGTGTCGCCGCCGTGAAAGGGCGGTGTCCTAGGCCGCTAGACGATGGGGGCCTTTTGGCCGTCGAACTGGCGTCCGAAGACGGGATATATCTTAGGCAGATGTCCGTCAATACGTCAAAACGAAAAATCGTGATGCATAACACGTTACTAAAAAACATTGTAATTGTGCAGAATTCACAGGATTTCATCAGCTACCCGGCCTACCCTTAATGCATGACTCTGACACCAGCACTCGGTGCCCTCACTCAAATCTCAACCCAAACCTCAGGCGCGCTCGCGCGCGCCGCCGCTGACTCGCAATCCGGCGCGGAGGCAGCCGTGGATACCACCATCGACCTGACCCTCCTGTTCCTCGGCCCCATCATTGGTGCCGTCCTGGGCCTGGTCGCCTCGATCATTGTGTCCGTCCTGGCGCGTAAGGCGTGTGCGAAATCTGCCATGGCCTCGTCGGTCCTGGGTCGCGTGCGCGGCCCCGCTCACTTCGCGCTCGCTACGTGGGGCGCGTGGGTCGGACTCGGGATCGCGCTCGTGGACCCCCGCCTCACTGACTGGGGTGGCTCATCGGTCACGACGTTCCTCATGCACCTGCTCCTCATCGCGGGCTTGGCCTGCATGACGTGGATGGGCTACGCCGCCGCGTGGGTCTTCGAAGACGCCGCGAAGGCCCGACAGGCCGCCGACCGAGGCCGTTCGCGCCGCTTCGAGACCCGCGCCCAGGTTCTGCGCCGTTTGGTTCAGGTGATCATCCTCCTTGTTGGCACGGTTGCTATGATCGGAACCTTCGACGCCGCCCGCCAAGTCATGACAACTGTCCTGGCCTCCGCGGGTGTTATTTCCGTGATCTTCGGTCTCGCTGCCCAGCAGACCCTCGGTAACGTTTTCGCCGGACTGCAGTTGGCCTTCACCGACGCGATCCGCATGGGCGACGTCGTTATCGCCAGCGACAAGCAGGAGACTGGTTCTGTCGAGGAGATCACGCTCTCCTATGTGGTCGTGCGCATCTGGGATGAGCGCCGTCTCATCATCCCCTGCCGCTACTTCACGCAGACTCCCTTCGAGAACTGGACGCGCCGCGCTGCCGCCCAGCTGGGCACGGTCGAGCTTAAGCTCGATTGGTCCGCCCCCATGACTCTGATCCGCGCGAAGGTCGAGAAGCTCCTGGCTGCCACCGACCTGTGGGACGGCCGCACGTGGGCTGTGCAGATCACCGACTCGGATGCGCAGACCATCACCGTGCGCGTTCTCGTGTCCGCGACGAACTCCGGAAACCTCAATGACCTGCGCGCTTACCTGCGCGAGCACCTCATCGCGTGGATCGTCGCCGAAGAGCCGTGGGCTCGCCCCGTCCAGCACATCGAGCCTCGCGCGACCGTGACCGTCGAAAAAGACATGAGTCGTGAACGCATCGCGCGCTTGGCTGCCGAGCTCGCTGGGATCTCCGGAACGAACGAGGCCGTGGCCGCGACGGGCGCGTCGTCCTCCCACACGGGTGGGGCACGGCGCTCGTCTCAGGATTCCGCCCTGGGTGGTGCGGCCTCGTCGGTCCGCCCTGAGGGGGCCGTTCGCGAGCAGCCCAAGGACGCGGCGCACGCCGCACGCATGGTTGCCGCACGCCGCAAGGCAAAGCGGATTCGACGCCGTGCGATGGCTGATCGTCAGCGAGAAATGGCCGAGGGACAGGGACCCGCTCCCGACGAGACTCAGGTGATCTCCAAGTCCGCGCTGCGCAAGATCATCGAGGCCGCAAGTAACAGGAACCCGCAGGTCACCGAGAGCCTGACGACCACATCCGTCGGTCGTGGGGAGCGTCTCTTCTCCGGTTCGGCTGATGCCGACGAGCGTGCCGCAGCCTTGTCCGGCCCTGGCGAGGAGGTTTTCGCTGAGCGCGAGGCCAACTCTCGCCGCGTTCAGGATCGCCGCGAGGCCCGTGAGTGCCGCCATGCAGCCGAGGCCGAGGCTAAGGATGCTGAGGCGACCACCGCGCTGGCTGCCGTCGGAGTCGAACCTGTCGAGGCTTCCAAGGCTTCCAAGGCTCCCATGCCTCCGGCCCCCGAAGCCCCCGTCGCTGCGCTTCCCGTTCCCGAGGCCGAGGTGCCCGAATCCGCTGCCACAGCGAAGTCCGGTCCCGACAAGCCGAGTTCTACCTCCGTTGAGGCGACCAAGAAAGCGCAGAACCAGTCCTCATCGGCTGACTCTGCCGCTAAGCTGACCGAAGCCGCTGGTGAGGAATCTCAGTCTGCCGAAACGGTCGATCCTGCCGAGGCTGCGGCTCCTGCTGAGGCTACGCAGGCCGCTCCCGAGGCATCCGAACAGTCCGCTTCGGAGATTGCTGAAACCCCCGCTGACGCTGGTCAGGCTGAAGCAGATCAGGCCAAAGACGATCAGGAAAAGGAAGCTGAGGCTCAGTCCGAGGCCCCTGCCGCGACTGATGAGGCCGCAACCGTGGAGGCGGCGGTCGTCGAGACCGAGGAATCCGACGCTGCGCAGGGTGAAGCTCCCGCCGCGGCTGAACCTGCCGATAAGCAGGCCAAGTCCGCAGACGGGCAGGCCGAGTCCGCCGCAGCCGAATCCGTCGTGAGTGAAGCAGATACGAGCGAGTCCGCTCCTGCAGAGTCCGATTCCGACGAGGCGGCGACCGCCTCCGAGGAATCCGCCAGGGATGAGAAGGACGAACCCACTGAGGTCAAACCTGCCGATGAGCAGGCCGAGTCCGCCGCTGAAGCGTCCGGTGACACCGCGTCGACCGAGAATGACGCCGACGAGACCTCCGAGGCCAAGCAGGCTGCTCCTGCGCAGGAAACGGAGACCGCGACGTCGGATGACACTCCGGTCGAGGGTCCCGCTTCCGAGGAACCTGAGACTGCTGACGACGCCGCAACGGAAACCGCTGCCGCGCCGGCCGACGGAGATGAACCCGAGGACGCCACGGCCTCGTCCGATACGGACGATGACACCGACGCCGCGGCCCCTTCGAACGAGAAGGAACAGGCGACTGCTCCCGTCGAGGCTCGTGAAACGTCCGTGAAGCAGGGCGACGAAGCGTCGGTCGAGCGCGCCGAGAACCCCGTCACCACGAACATGGTGTACGCCGGCAGGCCTGCGCTTGTGCCGCCGCCCGCGCCGACCCCCGCTGAGATGGCGGCGTCGAAGGAGGAAACTTCCTCGGACAAGCCGGTCACGCCCGTGCAGGCTCCAGTTCCTGCTCAGCCTGCGCAGCCGACTACCCCGGCGACCCCGGCACAGCAGGAAGCGCTGGCACAGTCAGCCGCGGCCACGACCGCGGAGGAGCCGGAAGCGCCTGCGCAGCCGGAACAACCGGTGCAGCCGGAAGTGCCCGCGCAGGAACCCGACAAGCCCGCCGATGAGCCTGAGGAGGCCGCGGAGACGGAGGGACCCGACGAGCCGGCTATCCACCCCGGCTGGTACGCGGTCGCCGAGGAGATGCGCCTCGAGGATGAAATCCGCCCGACTCCGACGATGGTGCCGCCGCGCGTCTCGATCATGGATTTCTTCCCGGCGGTGGCCCCCACCGGCGCTGAAGCGGCCATGCTGCGCACGGTGACCGGTCAGGTTCCGGTCCTCGGCCTCGACAAGCACGGCGAGGACTCCGGCACCGACGAGGCCGTGGCACAGTCCGCGGCTCCCGCATCCTCAAGTGACGCTGAGAAGGCCGCGGGTACGACGAAGGGTACGGCTGGCGCTGCCACGCAGGCGCAGCCCCTGGCCGAGCCGCCCGCGCCCACGGCCGCCGATGTGCGGGATGTCGAGGAGACCGCCGTCATGCCTCCCGTCAAGGTTGCGCCCACGCCGGATCAGGCAGACACGCAGGTCCTCCCGGCGATCAAGGCGGCACCCGCCGCCGACGACACGGTCGTGCTGGCGAGCGCCGAGCAGCCTGCTGCGGAAGAACCCGTTGAAAATGCTGATTCCGCCAAGGGACAAGCTGAGGAAAAGGTGGCTGATGAGGCCGCTTCCGCCGAAGCGACGCCCGCGCCCGAGGTGAAGGAAGAGTCGGCTGAGGATGCTGACGTCTCGGCTGAGGCTGAGTCCGCGCCCGAGGCGCAGGAGGAGGCTGAGGAAAAGGTGGCCGATGAGGCCGCTTCCGCCGATGCTGAGTCCGCGCCCGAGGTGAAGGAGGAGGCTGAGGAAAAGGGGGCCGATGAGGTCGCTTCCGCCGAGGTTGCGCTTGCTCCCGAGACGCAGGGGGAGGCTGAGGAAAAGGTGGCCGATGAGGCCTCCTCCGCCGAAACGACGCCCGCGCCCGAGGCGAAGGAAGAATCGGCTGAGTCCGCGCCTGAGGCGAAGGACGCTTCCGCCGAGGCTGCGCCTGCTCCCGAGACGCAGGGGGAGGCTGAGGAAAAGGTGGCCGATGAGGCTGCTTCCGCCGAGGCTGAGTCCGCGCCCGAGGTGAAGGAAGAGTCGGCTGAGGCTGCTGACGCCTCTACTTCCGAGGAGAACAAGCCCGCCAAGTCGTCCTCGAAGAAGGGCAGCAAGAAGGGCAGCTCCAAGAAGGGAACCAACAAAGAGGCGAAGGAGGCCCCCGAGGCGAAGGAGGAAGCTGAGGAAAAGGCGGCCGATAAGGACGCCTCCGCCGAGGCTGCTGACGCCTCCACTTCCGAGGAGAACAAGCCCGCCAAGTCATCCTCGAAGAAGGGCAGCAAGAAGAGCAGCTCCAAGAAGGGAACCACCAAAAAGGTCTCCGGCAAGAAGAACGCAGGCAAGAATAAGTAGCCTGACAAGCCGCCCATCGACAGGGGTGTGAACCCCGTGAGGCAACCACGGCCTCGTCGATGAGAGCGACGAACATCCCCGCGCCGCCCGCGGCCGCACCCGAAAGTGCGAGGCCGCGGGCGGCGCGCGACAATGGGCACATGAACGCTACCGATCCTGCTGCCCGCACCGACGCCGAGTGGAAGAAACTCCTGAGTCCCATGCGCTACCACGTGCTGCGCGAGGCGGGCACGGAACGTCCCTTCACCGGCGAACTCCTCGACGAGGACCGCGTTGGCACCTACTCGTGCGCGGCCTGCGGATCGAAACTCTTCGACTCCGACGCGAAGTTTGACTCCTCCTGCGGGTGGCCCTCCTTCTTCCAGGCGTATGACGGTGCGACCACCGAGAGCGTCGACACCAGCCACGGCATGATCCGCACCGAGGTGTGCTGCGCGACATGCGGCTCCCACCTCGGCCACATCTTCCCTGACGCTCCCGACCAGCCCACCGGCATGCGCTACTGCATGAACTCGGCGGCCCTGATCTTCGCGCCCGCCCAGTGAACGCACCCTCCCGGTGCCCTGACGGCGTCTCTGTGGTCGACCGCGTCCCACCACAGCTCTACATTGTCGGCTCGGGCCTCATCCAGTATGTGGGCGCGGCGCTCGCTGTCGTCGCCTTTGCGTCCGTCGAACCCGCGTCCGTCGCGTGGTGGCGCGTCCTGACGGGCGCAGTCGTTCTGATGGCCTGGAAGCGCCCCTGGCGCGGCGGCCTGACGGTATCGGACCTGGCGATTTCCGCCCTCTTTGGCGTCATCATCCTGACGATGAACTCCTCGTTCTATGAGTCAATCGCACGCATTCCCCTGGGGACCGCCGTCTCACTCGAGTTCATCGGCCCGGCCGCGTATCGCCGCCGTCCTCGCTTTCGCCGGGGTGGCGTGTATCGGCGGCCTCGCTCTCGACCTGAGCGTGCCGAGCGTGCGCGTCGGCGTCGCGTGGATCCTCCTCGCGGCCCTCGCCTGGTCGGCCTACATCGTCGTCGGGCAGCGTGCTTCGACCACGCGCGACGGGGTCACGAACCTGGCGCTCGGCTGCGCGTGGGGGTCTTTCTTTTTCGCGCCCTTCCTCGGGCCGGGGGCAATGGCGGCCACTGCCTCGTGGGAGCTGATCGCGATTGTCGTTGGCGTCGGCCTGCTGTCCACCGCGATTCCCTACACGTTTGAGGCGCTCGCGATGCGCCGTTTGGCGGCACCCACGTTCGCGCTGTTTGCCGCGATCCTTCCCGCCACGTCCGCGCTGGTCGGAGCCGTCATGCTGCGGCAGATCCCCGGCGTCTACGAGCTGATCGGCCTGGTCCTGGTGTCGATCGCGGTGTGGTTGGCCTCGCGCCAGTGATGGGGCGCCCTGCGGCTCTCGACAGCTGATCCGACGGCGGCGATCCCGCTGCGCCCTCTCAGTCGAGGCTGAGGTGGCGCGGCGTGTGCGTGCCGCCGCGGGCGATCACCCAGAACGCGAACCACGCGCCGACCGATCCGACGATCATGACGAGCACCATCGGCACGGCGCTGTCACCGCCTGAGGTCGCCAGGGGAGCGGCGATGCCGTTCGCAATCGACTGGAGTACGCCCATGACGGACGAAGCCGTGCCCGCGTGCTCGCGCGCCTCGCTCATGGCATGTGCACCGGAGTTGCCGAAGATAAACGCGTTCGCCGTCATGATGAGCGCGAAGCCCACGCACGTGAGGACCAGCGGCAGGTCGAGGAGGAACGTCGAGATCGTGAGCATGACCACGCCGGTCGCGGCGATTGTGAGGCCTGTGATGATGAGTGTGCGCGGCGTGAAGTGTGAGATCAAGCGCACGTTGACCAGCGCGAAGCCGGTCGACAGCAGCGCGTTGAACGCGAACACC
>ERZ772956.670-NODE-670-length-24760-cov-4.483546_pt1 | contig 24760 bp, 19 predicted proteins | sample MGYA00580683_ERZ772956 | MGnify/ENA primary metagenome ERZ772956 (study PRJEB29015, sample SAMEA2738077) | human oral metagenome | biome: human oral; feature: human-associated habitat; material: saliva | place: China | collected 2212 ... | reverse complement strand
TCAGCCGAGCCGCCCCTTTTCTGTACGTCTTCGATAAAGACGTTCTGTTTACTTCGGTAATGACGTTTTTCCACGCTTCGATAGAAATGGGGCGACCTCCGCCTCTTTCGGAGTGTTTGCCCTGGGTTTTCCCTGGACGTTCACGGCGTGGGTTTCTCCAGGGTCTTCACGGCGTGTGGGCGCAGCGCTCCTCCTCCCTTTCCCTCCCAGCCGCCATGGCATGGCCTGCTCCTCCTTAGGGCTTCGGTCATCAGCTCCCCTGTCGAGGGCGCGAGTGCGGGGCTCAGGTTCACGTGGAAACGCACTCGTATGAGATCGACTTCTGGAACGTGGAACTCAATTCGTACGACCACCTATTCCAGCTTTCCCGACCAAGGCAAGCGCCTATTCCAGGTTTGCCTGCATAAACGGGCGTCATACGACAGGAATCGGACGGAAACCCTGGAATAGGGGATAAACCAGGAATTAGATGCCAGCCCGGAAACCTCATATGACAGGATTCAGACCGCAAACCCGGAATCGGAGGGAGGAGACGCTCAATCCTCCCCATCACACAAGGAATGAACACCGCCGACCGCTGAAATCCGAAGGGGCCAGACGAAGACCCGAGCATTGCACGCTGCTGAGTAAGGGCGCTCTCTGTCGGCGCATGCACGGGGAGCCTTCCCAGATCCGCGCATACTCGCGAGATGGCGCTCCCCTGTCGGCGCATGCACAGCCCCCTCCTTTGCAGCGAACCCCGCTCATGCAGAGCATGACAGGACTGGGTCGTGAGCTCTTAAACCGCCAGGCGATCTTCGCTTATGCGGAGCGAGGAAGTGAGCTCGTTCGCTAGCGACGGACTCCTCAGGCGATCGACGCTCACGCGAGGGCGGCTGGCATCACAGCACCTTCGCGCGTCAAGAGAGACGATTTGAGCTCCCGCGGAGGTGGACGTTTTCACGGGATTACCAGTGCAAGAGTCTGCTCGGCGATTCCAACCCGGATCTGCTGTCCCCATGACACTTCGCAGCGGTCCGATTCGATGCCGTCGCCGAAGACGACGAGCCGATCCGAGGCGACGGTGATCTCGAGGGCTCGTCCAGCCTTGAGGATTCCCTCGGTCATGGTGACGCCGGTCGTGGGTGAGGGCCAGGCTTCGCGGACGAACCATGCGAGACTGCGCTCCACAGGAGTGGGCAGCGGCCCCATAGAACGTCCCCTGACGAGGGAGGCTCCCCATCCTGTTGCACCCGTACCCGTCGACACCACGATCCCGGACGATGATTGATCTTCAAAGGAGCTTCCCCCGCTGATCCGGTAACGGGCGCTTTGATGCGAGGCATGCCCGATGAAAATTTCGTTCAGCGCGGTGAGCGAACGGGTGTCATCGACCTCGGCGCGCACCATCGTCAGCTGTTCGAGCGCCACGTGGCGTTCTTCGTCGAAGGCCCGCAATGCCGCCACACCCTGCTCGGCGGCGCATCGCACCAGTACTCCCGGGTTACGTCCAGGTGCCGCGTTGACCCCGATGACGGGCTGAGCGTCAATGTACTTTGCAACATTGGCGACCAATCCGTCCTGTCCGACCACGACGATCACATCCTCGGGGGCAAAGAGGAAGCGTGACAACGAATCACGGTCGACCTCCGTCCTCGCCCATGTTGAAGGAATCGCCAAGCGCATTACCCTCAGCGTCTCCTGGTGGCGGTCGTGCACCTCCTGGACCTCGGCGAGGCTCCGGTTCCTCGATTTAAGGAAGAACTCGACCTGTCCCCTGGTGGAGTGTCGATCGAGCAGCTCCTCGAGTTCCGTGCGCCGATGGACGATCACAGCCCGTTTTCGCATGTCACTTTCCACCTTTGACCAGGTCGGCGAGTACTCCCTGGAGCATGTCAGGGGTGATATTGATCTGACCGACGGCGGGCAGATTCCCAGCAAGGTCGCGCAGGGCGAGCGCTTTGAGGACATCTGCGCCAAGTGCCGCGAGCGCGTCGAGACGCGCCTTTTCGACCTCATTCTTTGCGGCGCCGACTTGTGCGATTTCCTCTGCCTGAGCGGTGGAGAGGATGTTCCTGCGTTCGGCGCTGGCGTTGGCTTCGACGAGGTCGGCAGCGGCTTTCTCCTCGGCCTGGCGGCGGGCGTTCTGGCCTTCCTGCGCAACCAGGTCGGCGCGGCGTCGTTCGAGTTCAAGCTTGGATGCGAGCTCGGTCTTCGAGATCTGTTGCTCTTGTTCGACGGCGAGGGTGCGACGCTCATACAGTGCCCGGTCCGCCTCGGATTGGAGTTGTTCCAGCAAAGGGGTGCGCAGTGCCGATTCGACAGCTTCGTCGGGGCGCACAGACAAAACGCAGACATCGCAGATCTCCACACCGGTGGAGGCTAGGCGCTCTTCCCCTGTCGTTGCCGCATTAAGTGCTTCCGCGACGGCGTTCATCCCGGAGTCGAGGGCTTCTTCGAGGGTCATTGTCGCGATCCGGGCAATGGTAACGGAGTGGGCGATTCTGGCGACGAGTTCACCGATCTGCCAGGCACCGAGTGCTTCAGTCGAACTGGAGCGCGGGAAGAGGTCGAAGTCGAAGCGCTGTGCCGCCGCCAGAGGATCGGCGATCCTGTGTGTGAGGCTCACCTGGACGTTGACGTCCTGCTGGTCGGAGGAGACGGCTTTGACGAGGACGGTCTGCTCCCTCTCGATGAGGGGTACTTGAGCGAGGGCCGTCCCTGCAGAGCGGAACCAGAAGGCTTGGCCCGCGCCTGAACGAGTGAGGGCGCCCGCGCGCATGGAGATGATGAAGTCACTTGCTGCACCCTGGTAGCGCGAGAAGAAGGGGTATGTGTTGAGCGTTCCCATGGGGGATTCTCCTTAACATCGGTTATCGTCATATTGACTATAACTCCTCTCCCACTTTCACGTCAAGATGACGAGATATAGGATCGGCGTATGAGACCGCCACACCCCCTGCCCCCCACAGCCGCGACAATGCCGGTCGCCGTCGACCTCGTTGCCCTCACCGTCACCGAAGGCTCACTGCGCGTCCTCCTCGTCGAAAGAGCCCTCGCGCCCGACAAAGGCCTACTCGCCCTGCCCGGCGGTTTCCTCCTGACCGACGAAAACCTCGCCGACGCCGCACGCCGAGAACTGTGCGAAGAAACCGGCATCACCCCACCAGGACACCTCGAACAACTGCGAAGCTACGGACCTTTGAATCGCGACCCGCGCGGACCCGTCCTTTCCGTCGCCTACCTGCTTTTCGCCCCCACATTCGCCGCCCCCCAGGCTGGCGGCGACGCGGCAGCCGTTCAGTGGCACGACGTCCAAGAGCTCACAGGCCCGAACGCCACCACGCGACTCGCCTTCGACCACAGCCAGATCCTCGCCGACGGCGTTGAACGCGCACGCGCAAAGATCGAATACTCGCCACTCGCGACCGCCTTCTGCCCGCCGGAGTTCACAATCGCCGAACTGCGTTCCGTCTACGAGGCCGTGTGGGGGTGCCGCCTCGACCCGCGCAATTTCCATCGCAAAGCCACCAAGACCGCAGGATTCCTCGAAGCGACAGGGAGAATGTCCGCCGAGGGCGTCGGGAGGCCCGCAGCACTGTATCGACTCGCGGAAGGCATCTCACCCAATGCCGCCATCCTCGACCCTCCACTCTCCCGCCCGGACAGGGACGCTTGCTCTTTACACGCTTAAGACGAGTAACGAGGACGAGGTCGCTTCACCCCCACCAACAGGAGTCGAATTGAATTCAGGCGGGCAACACACTCTCGCACTGCCTCGGGCAGTTTCACAGGCCGCGCCTCAATGTTTCCTTGCCCGAGGACTCTGAGCTCAGGATCCGAAAAGCTTCGTTACTCCTCGCCCCCCGAGACGGGGATGTACACCATTTTGAGGGGAATCATTCTCTTGTATTTCTCACTCAATTCCTCGTAGTACTTCAAGATCAGATCCACCAGTTCTGTGCCGTTGATACCGCGGATGATCGGAGTGTGCTCCAAGTACCTCTTCGCGTTCCTCCTATAGTCGCTGAGCGTGACGAACAGGCCGTAGTCACCCTCGCGCATTGCACCTTTGAGCGATTGGATCATCTCTTCTTTGATGTCGCTGTTGCCGCTTTTCACCTGCACCAAGATCCTGGGAGGCAGCTCATCTTTGTAGGCGATAATATCAATGCCACTATCACCACCACGCTCAGACACTGTTGTCCGATACCCCATCGCCCGGAGAAGATCAGCCACAAACGGCTCCAAGTCATATCCCTTGAGCTTCTTACTGAGTTCCTTGAGAATGAAGTCTCTTGTCCCCTCGATAATGTCCGCTGCGGTTGCTCCTACACTGTCGTCTTCCACATCGTCATCTATTGCGAACTTCTTGAAGTCCTTGTTGAGTGCGGCGAGATACTCGTCTGCATATTTCCTCACCATGAAAAAGGACAACGCCGAGCCAAGCTCATAGAGCGCGCCTTGTGAGAAGAATGTGCGCGGCAGATGTTTAAGCCACTTCACCTTGCGTTGCTGAACGTACTCCCGGGCACTTTCCTCATAGAGGTAATCACTTTCGACGATACCGATATTGATCTGCCTATTGCTCTTAGACGGAAAGACGACATAGTCGCCCACCTGCACCTCATGAAGGAAACGGAAGAGCATTCCTGAGCTTGTGGCGATACTCCCCTTCTTGGCATCCGGGTAGACCTTCGAATACTTTTCTTTGAACGCCTCCCGATCATCAGCAATGACTCGCAGGTCACCCATCTCACGCCAAGCAATGGCCATTACGTGATCGTGCAAGAAGAGGCTGTCATCTTGAGTGTGGATACCCCATACCCTCTGTTCTTCCACTTGGTTCATCGTCTTCACCCTCAATATCTCAGTCTGCACAGCAACAAAACTCTTCCAAACGTTTCAGAGACCATCCCACCTGCACGAAGATTCCCCTCACCCTGGAGAATACAGCTGCTGAATGGAAGAGGATACAGTTTGGTAGCTGAGGCAGCCTCGACGCTGTGACACTGAATCGCCCATCCCCTACACCCTTGATGATGAAGCGTCAGTTTCGAGCCGCTCATGAGCCTTAGTGCTCACATTCGTCGTCGCTCGAAGAACCACACCCCAGGGGTTTCCATCCACCTCACGGGGCTTGGGACGAAGCTCCCGATTTTGGGGGACAATGATCCAGATCCCTAGGAGGCCCCGTGAACTTCCATTCCCTCTACGACCAGGGTTTTGCTCGTCTCGCCGTCGCGACCGCCCCGGTCCACCCCGCCCAGCCGCTACGCAACGCCAAAGAGATCGCGTCAATCGCGAAAGAAGCCTCCGAGCGCGGCGTCGCCCTCCTCCTCTTCCCGGAACTGTCCCTCTCCGGCTATGCGATCGACGACCTGTTCGGCCAAGATGTTCTTCTCGACGAGGTCGAGACCGCCATCCACGAACTCGCCCTTGCCTCCCTCGATCTCCTCCCAATCATCGTTGTCGGAGCGCCGGTCCGGGTGAACGCTGCCCTGTACAACTGCGCGGTCGTCATCCATCGCGGACGCATCCTCGCCCTCATTCCTAAACGCCACCTCCCGAACTATCGGGAGTTCTACGAAAAACGCCACTTCGTCACCCCCGGCGCGCAGACACCTTCCTTCCTCGAGGTGTCGAAATGGTCGGCCTCGAGAGAGCCTCGAGAGGATTCCTCCCCCGAATACGCCCCCTTCGCCTCCACCCTCATCGAAGTGGAGGACGTTCCCGGCCTCGTCATTGGAGCGGAAATCTGCGAGGACATGTGGGTTCCGGTCTCCCCCGGCTCCCTTGCGGCCCTCGCCGGGGCGAGCGTCATCTGCAACCCCTCGGCCTCTCCGATCACGGTGGGGCGTGCCGAGGATCGTCGCCTCTTCGTCCGTTCCGCCTCCGCGCGCCTCAACTCCGCCTACTTGTATTGCGCGGCGGGCGAGGGCGAGTCCACCTCCGACCTCGCCTGGGACGGTCAGACAATGATCTACGAGTGCGGGGAGCTCCTCGCCGAGGGCGAGCGCTTCATCCCCGGCGGACGAACCCTCACAATCGCCGACGTTGACCTCGAGCGCATCCTCAATGAGAGGAGGCGTCAAAACTCCTTCACGGACAACGCCCACTACCTCGGCGATCACTCCCCCGCGTCCGAGTTCGCGCGAGTGAGAACGAGGCTCAATCCTGTGCGCACGGACCTGGGGCTTGAACGCCCCGTCGACCGTTTCCCCTTCGTGCCCGACGACCCGGCTCGCCTCGCCCAAGACTGCTACGAGGCCTACTCGATCCAAGTCTCGGGACTCGTTCAACGCCTGCGCGCCATCGGCAAGCCGAAGATCGTCATCGGAGTGTCCGGCGGCCTCGACTCGACGCACGCACTCATCGTCGCGGCCCGCGCCATGGACCTGGCGTCGCGGCCCCGCACAGACATCCTCGCCTACACTCTGCCGGGCTTCGCGACCTCGGAGGGGACGAAGTCAAACGCCCTCGCCCTGTGCGATTCCCTCGGCATCCCCTGCGAGACGATCGACATCACGCCCGCAGCCCGCCAGCTCCTCACAGACATGGGCCACCCTTACGCCGAGGGCGCCAACATCTACGATGTGACCTTCGAGAACGTGCAAGCGGGGCTGCGCACCGATTACCTGTTCCGCATCGCGAACCACAGGGGCGGAATCGTCTTGGGCACCGGCGACCTTTCCGAGCTCGCATTGGGCTGGTGCACCTACGGAGTGGGCGACCAGATGAGCCACTATGCGGTGAATACGGGGGTCCCCAAGACGATGATCCAGCACCTGATCCGCTGGGTCGCCGCCTCCGGGCAGTTCTCTGATGCCACTGGCGAAGTGCTCTTGTCGATCCTCGCGACGGAGATCTCCCCTGAACTCATCCCCACGAAACCAGGTGAGAAGATCCAATCCACACAGGACACGATCGGCCCCTACAATCTGCAAGATTTCACGCTCTTCCACCTGCTGCGCCGGGAGGCGCGCCCCTCGAAGATCGCGTTCCTCGCCGAAAAGGCGTGGGCAGACGCGAGTTCGGGCCAGTGGCCCGCCGGGTTCCCCGAGGCTGAGCGCGTCTCCTACTCTCTTGAGGAAATCGTGAAGTGGGAGCGCCTTTTCCTGCGCCGATTCTTCTCTCAGCAGTTCAAGCGCTCCGCTTTGCCGAACGGCCCGAAGGTCATGGCGGGCGGTTCTTTATCGCCGCGAGGCGACTGGCGGATGCCTTCGGACGCGGGTGGCGAAGCGTGGATCAGGGAGTTGGAGAGCGCTGTGAGGGATGTGCCCGGATCGGGCATTGTCTCTGTGGACGAGTCCTGTATTGACTCCGACCCCTCCGGTGCCGACTCCCCTACCTGTTCCAGTGGAGTAGGTGTTGGCCCGGGTGCCGATTCTCCTGCTTGTTCTAGTGGTGCAGTTGTCGGCCCTCGCATCAGCTCCGATGATGTCTTAGGCGCAGGCGCCGCGAAGGAGAATCGATGAGCTTTCCTCTCGTCATTCTCGCGCTCGTCTTCTTCGCCATTGCCTCTGGGATTTTGATGCGCCTCGCTGTGCGGGCGAGGGCGGGAGCGGTCGGTCTGTCCGATCCGCTGCGTTTGCGTTCCTTCGCTCTTGATTCTTCCGAAGCGGCCTGTCAGAAGGGGCACGAGGCCGCCTGGCTCCTCTTGCTCGCGGGCAGTCTGGTGATGGATTTCCATTTCATTGGTCTGCTTCTCGCGGCCTTCTTCATGGGTTCGGAAGGTCCGTCTTTCGCGAGGGTTCTCGCTCTCACGGGGGTCATTATGGCGATCGCTTTGACGCTCGTAGCTCGCGCCGCCGCTGACAGCGCCGCGAAGGATTCCACCCGCTGAGGCTCCCTGTGCTCGTCGCCCCGGGCAGCGGGAGCAGACTCCTCTGAGGGGCGGATACCCCCTGAGGGGCGGACCTTTACATACCCCAGATAGTCTCTCGGGCTATCCCCGGGCAGACTCCCCCTGAGGGGCGGACATCCATTGAAGACGGCTTTCTTCTGCTCACTCCCCGTGTACTCGAAGCAATAGGCCTCGAAATACCCCTGAACGACAGCGCATGATGCGCTTGTGCTCGACTATCCGTAGCCCGTTCTTTGACCGTGTCGAGCACACTAGTAGCATCTGCCCCGGCAGCGTCTCCCACAGCAGCGTCTTTCCCCTGCTTGTCCTTTCGGCAGGGACGCTGCGCAGCGAGTGACGCCGAAACCATAATCAGGGGTGTAGATGAACGCCCGCCAACCCGTTGGAACACCCAAACCATGCTTTCAGCAAGAATGACGACCGCCAAGCGATGCCGAAATCATATTCAGGGGCACACAAGAACACCCACCAACCCCGTTTAAGCACCCAAACCATGCTTTCGACAAGAACGACGACCGCCAAGCGATGCCAAAATCATGTTCAGGGGCACACAAGAACACCCACCAACCCCTCTGAGCCCCCAAATCACAATTTCGACAAGAACGACGACTGCCAGGCGATGCCGAAATCATATTCAGGGGACAATCCTGAATTCTCCAAGCCTGTACAGACCTTCGTCAGCCCTGGGCGCGGCGCCGAGGTTCTCTCTGCTCTCAATCCCCCCAACACAGCCGAGAGGCACACATCCTGGCTCCTAGCCCGAAAGGAGGAGCGGGGGCCGTCTCTCCCCCTCAACCCACCACACCCGGCTCGTCAGGGCCCCTTCTTTGAAACGAGCAGTCTCCCCACAAGCACACGCCTCTTTCAGGGCAGAGCCTCGAAAAGGCATGTCGGCACCGCCCCGGGTAGCGAGCACGGCTCCAATTCCTTCAGGCTTCACGCCTCTCGACCACGGCCACGACCTCGGCCTCGGCCTCGGCACCAGGCTCGCATCCCTCGGCTGAAACTCGCCTCAGCCTCCGACTGAGTAAGCGCAGCACCGTTCCCCACAGACGCAGCTCCCCGAAACACCGCCCCCGGCACCAGGCTCGCAGCCCACGACTGAAGCGCACCTCAACCTCCGACTGAGTAAGCGCAGCACCGTTCCCCGCAGAGTCAGCGCCTTCGACCACGGCACCGACACTTCGCAACCCTCGGCCGAAGCCCCTCACCTTCAGCCTGTGGTCTCGGCAGGTGCAGCCTCCTCAGCAACGGCACCGACAGCAGCGCTGGCCTCGCTCCCCTCAGCTGAATCCCCCGCCTCGGCCTCGGTCGCCACAAACTCTTGCGTGGGAGTCGAAGTGGGGATCTGAGGGAGTGGATGGGGACGAGCGGACTTCGCGACAGCCCTGCGCAAGAGGACCTCCAGCGGCCCGCGCTTGTATCCGCGCGCTTCGAGAAGCTGACAGAAGAGGGCGAGGACGACCCACACTCCGATCGCAATCCCCAGGCCTTGAAGAGGCGTGACGCTGCGAACTCCTGACAGGCCCATCACCGCGAAAATGAGGGCGAAGAGAATCGATTGACCAATGTAGGCAGTCATTGACCTCTTGCCGATCGCGGAGAGGAACCGATGCGCGCCAGAGAGGGACTCGCGGGCAGGGCCAGCGAAAAGGGTGAGGAGAGCGAGCCAACCGATCGCCCCAAAGAGCCCGGAGAACTCGTGGAGTGCCCCCGCACCGGGCATCCACCAGCTGAGCATTCCAGCCTCGTGGAGGGACTCGGGAGCTCCGAGCAGACTCGCGAGGGTGAGCCCGCCGACGCCGAGTCCGATGAGAAGGCCGCGGTAGCGCTCCGGCGTCTTCATCACATCTGTCGTCGCAACCCAAGCCCCGAGGAAAGTGCAGGGCACGACGATAGAGATGAGGGCAGTCATGATCGTGGAGCCCACCCACTGTCCGAAGGATGCGAGGGGATAGTACCAGTGGAGCATGATGTTGAGGCCGCCCACTCCCGGGTCCCCCTGTAAACCTGGGAAGCGTTCAAACATCATCTGACCTGCGACCATGAACACAAGCATGAGGATGATCTGCACGCTCGAGATGATCGCCATGACCTTGAATCTCTTCTTCACAATGAGACCGGAGAAAACAATAGCGACGAGGGCGTAGGTCCCGATGATGTCCCCGAAGAAGAGGAGTGAGTGGACGAGGCCGAAAAGGAGCATCCAAAATCCGCGCCTGCGCACGAGCCTGCGCGCATCCGCTTGAGCTTCAACTGTGAAACCAGCAAGCCATTGCTCGCGCACTGGGAGGGGCATGTCTGGCATCTGCAAGGCAAGTTCGGTACTTCTTGCTCCGACGTGGGCCCGTGTTCGGCGGATCACCATCGTCATGAGGCCAAAACCGAAGAGGATGGAAAAGAGCGGATACGCCCTGTGGTCCACGAGAAGCCCCCGCATCAAAATCCACCATCGGTCGGCAACGCCCGGCTCGGCTTGGACTGGGAAGAACATCAACCACACGGGGACGTTTGCCACGGCGATGAGGAGGAGCATGAAACCGCGCGCAACATCTGGCGCGGGGTATCGCGGGGAATTGGCTCCGGTGAAAGACGCTGCTGAAGACATGCGTTAAGAGTATTCAGAGGGGGAAGATACTACGGTCGGGGAAAGCCCCGATTTGTCCCCCATCTCCTCTTTCAGCTGCCTTCCCCCGCAGCCTTGGCTTCCCCCGCAGCCTCGGCTTTCCCCCGCTTTGCTGGCTTTTTCGCCACCTTGCTGGCATTTGCCCCGTCATGTCTCTTTTTCTGCAATCAAACAGCGGCGGATCTTTTGTGGTGTGTCAAGCGGCTGAAAGGAGATTCGTGATTGGGGCGGGAGCGTGGACGGGCTCCATCTCAGATCATGACGTGGAGAATGACGATGCTTCAGCGTGCGTAGCGGGCCCAAACACACGAAAGCAGTCCGGAAAGGTGAGAGCCGCACAAACACACAACAACCACCCAAACACAGGAAAACCACCAAAACACACGAAAGCGGCCAGGACTCGAGTCCGGGCCGCTTCCTTCGTGGCGCCGTATCACCTCGGCGTGAGCACGTGCCGGGGCGATGCCCATCGACGCCGGGTCAGATGCCGATCGCCTTCGCGAACTCAGCCTTGATGAGGGTCAGGCGCTCGCGCGCCGCCTCCCAGGGGACCTTTGCCCCGTCCTCGACTGGGAGAATGACCTCCAGATAGCACTTGAGCTTCGGCTCCGTGCCCGAGGGGCGTGCGATCACGCGATCGTTCGCCTCGGTGAGGACCATGATCGCATTCGTCCCCGGAAGCCCATCCCAGCCCTTCGATAGGTCGGTGACCTCAGTGACGGGAGAACCTGCGAGTTCCTTCGGAGGATTGGAACGCAGGCGATCCATTCCCTCGGTGATGAGCCCGAGGTTATCGACGCGGAAGGTCAGCGGCATGGTGAGGTAGCAGCCGTAGGCGCGCGCCATACGATCCAGCTCCTCTTGTCCGCTCGAGCCCTTGGCCTTGAGGCCGGCGAAGAGGGAGGAAGCGACGACCGAGGTCGAAATCCCGTCCTTATCGCGAGCCTGATCCGGGTCGGGGCAAAAACCAATGGCCTCCTCATAGCCGAAGCGGATCCCCGGGGTGCGCGCAATCCACTTGAAACCGGTCAAAGTGTGCTGATAGCCGAGGCCGTGCTCGCTCGCGATGCGCTCCAGCAGACGCGAAGAGACGATCGAATTCGCGAAGACAGAACCGGCGGGCGCGCTCTGGGCGATGTATTCGCCGAGGAGCGAGCCGATCTCGTCACCGGAGAGCTGACGCCATCCCTTCTCCGCGTTGGGATCTGGGATCGCGAGGGCGCAACGGTCCGCGTCCGGGTCGACAGCGATGATGAGGTCCGAAGCGTTGCGCTGGGCTTCCTCCATTGCGAGGTCGAGGGCGCCGGGCTCTTCAGGGTTCGGGAAGGAGACCGTCGGGAAGTCCGGGTCGGGCTCGGCCTGTTGGGCGACGAGATCCACCTGAGTGAAGCCCGCTTCGGTGAGGACCCGCTTCGTCAGGGCACCGCCCACGCCGTGCATGGCAGTGAGGGTGATCTTCAAAGCGGCCTTCTCCTCGGCGCTGCCACGGGCGAGGGCGGTCGCTGCGGCGACGTAATCGTCACGAGGATCGACGTCTTCAATGTTGAGCGTGTCCTGTGGGACCTCGTCGGCGGGCGGGCATGCGGCGATCGCCTCAGCGATTCGGGCATCATGCGGGGGCACGATCTGGGCACCCTGGCCGGCGTCGGAGACGACCGTTCCACCGAGGTAGACCTTGTACCCATTGTCCTTAGCGGGATTGTGAGAGGCGGTCACCATGATCCCGGCATCCGCGTCGAGGGCGCGAACGGCGAAGGACGTCAGCGGCGTCGGATTCTTCACCGGCAGTGCGAGGGCGTGGCAGCCCGCCGCGGAAAGGACCCTGGCGGCCGCGCGAGCGAAATCCACGGAACCGTAGCGGGCATCACAGCCCACGACAACGCGGGGAGCGCGATCCGTCTGAGTCTTCAAGTAGGCGGCGAGCCCTGCTGTGGCGCGGATGACGACTGCGAGATTCATGCGGGACTCGCCTGGGCCGATTTCGCCGCGAAGACCGGCGGTGCCGAATTCGAGTGGGCCCGACATTGCGGCCTTCACCTCGGCAAGGGCGGCCTCGTCTCCCTTTTCCGCAGCCTCAAGGGAGGCGAGGAGGCGAGTGGAGGTCGCGGTGTCGGGATCGTGGTTCGCCCATTGACGGGCTGATTGAAAAAGCTCGTCGTTCATCACTGTCACTCCTCGATGTCTGCGAGGATCGCGAGGGAAGCGGAGACTCCCAGGCGGGAGGCCCCGGCCTCGATCATTTCGAGGGCCGTCTTGCCGTCACGAATACCGCCCGAGGCCTTCACACCGAGGCGATCGCCAACGGTTTGGCGCATGAGGCGCACAGCGTGCACGGAGGCACCACCGGCGGGGTGGAAGCCTGTGGAGGTCTTCACGAAGTCGGCGCCCGCAGCCTCACTGGCCTTGCAGGCCATGACGATCTCCTCGTCACTGAGGGCAGCGGACTCGATGATGACCTTGAGGATCTTCGGTGCGGGCACGGCGTCTCGGACGGCCTTGATTTCAGCTTCAAGTTCCTTGGCTCGCCCCTCCTTCACGAGGGCGAGGTTGATGACCATATCGACCTCATCTGTGCCATCCTCGACCGCGCGGGCGGCTTCGGCTGCCTTGATCTCCGGCTTCACCGCGCCGGAGGGGAAACCGACAACGCAGGCGACGTGGAGCCCCTCGGGAACTTCAAGGGGAAGCATCGAGGGCGATACGCACACGGAATAGGTGCCCAGTTCGGCGCCCTCCTTGACGATCCTTGCGACATCGGCCCCGCTCGCCTCGGGTTTGAGGAGAGTGTGGTCGATCATCTGGGCGACTTCGGATTTCTTCATACTGTGATACTCCTGAGAGTTCGAATGCGAGTGTGCGGGCGATCAGATCTGGGCGAGCGGGAGGGCGAGCTCCATCATGTCTGTGAACGCCGTCTGACGCTGCTCCGCCGTGGTGACCTCTCCGGTGACGAGGGAGTCCGAAACGGTGAAGATGCCGAGGGCTTCGACTCCGGCGTCGGCTGCGGTCGCATACAGACCGGCAGTCTCCATCTCAACGGCGATGATGCCCATCTTCGCCCAACGATCGTTGAAGCTCGGGTCGGCGTTGTAGAAGGTGTCGGAGGAGAGAATGTTGCCGACGTGGCTGGTCACGCCGTTCGCTTTCGCGCGCTCGCGCACGGCCTCGATCAGACGGAAGGAGCCGATGGGAGCGTAGGTTCCGGGAAGGTTGTACTGGTTGATGAAGTTCGAGTTCGAGCAGGCCGCCTGGGCGATGACGACATCGAAGACATTGACCTCGGGCTGGAGGGAGCCGCAGGTTCCGATGCGGATGAGCTTTTCACAGCCGTAGACGTGGATGAGTTCCCAGGCGTAGAGGGAGATCGAGGGGATGCCCATGCCCGAGCCCATGACAGACACCTGGGTGCCTTGGTAGTAGCCGGTGAAGCCGAGCATGTTCCTCACGGAGTTGAACTGTTGGGCGTCCTCCAGGTAGGTCTCGGCGATGAACTTCGCGCGAAGTGGGTCTCCGGGCAGGAGGATCGTTTTCGCGATCGGACCTTGAGGGTTGATGTGCGGCGTGGCTTTCATCTTAGACATGTGTCCTCCAGTGTGGGCGGTCGGGACCTCATCGTCCCAGACTCGTTTCAGGGTAAAACAGCGAATATCATTTCGTCAATCATCAAATTGACATTTGTTCCGTTTGTGGGCGGGGCGAGACGACGAGAGAGATCTGAACCTCCCCCGCCTCTTCCTCTTAGCTCAATTCGATGCTCGGCCGCGCTTCAGACTTCGACCTGCACGCTCCCCGCCCCGCTTCAGTCCCCGGCCTCGTCCTCGAGAAGGAGAGCGAGCGCAAGATCCTGATCAACGACCACGTGAGTCGCCAAGCCCATCCGCATCGCGGTTTTGAGAGCCACAGCCTTCTTCGGGCCCCCGGCGACAAGGACCCGGATTGGCCGGGAAGCCAGGTCCGCCAAAGAAATCCCCGCCGTCCTCGCGTCAATCTCAGGGACGGCGACCTCGCCGCTCGCGGTGAAGAAACGAGAGCAGGCATCCCCCACGGAGCGCTCAAGAAGACGTGTGATCTCTTCTTTATGAAGATGCCCGAGGTTGAAGACGAGGGCCTCGCGAGCGAGCGCACCAACCGTGAAGACCACGAGATCCGTGCGTCGCCCCGCCTCGAGGATCTGCGCAATATGCCGGTCGGATTCCACGATCCTCAAAGTCCGCACATCATCGAAGATCACAGGAAGCGGCAAATACCTGGCACTCGCATTGAAGGCAGCGCAAAAAGCCCTCATGATCTCAAAATCATTCGTAGCATGATCCGAATGGGACGTTCCGCCTTTGAGTTGGACGATCTCCACATCCCTGTGCACCGTCGGGCGAAGATGCGAAGCGATCGCATTCATCGTGCGCCCCCAGGACACTCCGACGCTCATGCCATCGCGGACAAGGGACTCGACAAGCTCCGCTCCCGAGCGTCCCAACTCATCGAGGAGCTCTCGCTCATTCGAAGCGACCGGGTGGACCACGCGCACATGCTTCAAAGCGAAACGCTCCTCCAAACGAGTGGCGAGCAGCGAGGACTTCTCACGCGGGTCGTGAATCTCAATAGTGACGAAGCCCGCCTCCTTCCCGCGCTGAAGGAGCTTGGCAACAGTTGGGCGTGAAATCCCCATCTTCGATGCGACCTCGGCCTGGCTGAAACCATGCTCGTAGTAGAGCCTCACCGCGTCAATCGCCTGCTCATCCTTCTTGTCCATCTGCCCTCCTTTCATTGCACGAGCCATTGTCTGTACGACTCCTTAAGGTCTTGCCGACTCCACGAGACTCCCCAGCGCGAACACCCCGCCCCCTTGGGAACACAGATCCTTCGCTCGAAGCCGCGATTCCCCTTCACAGGACACTGTGCGACCCGATCAAGGTGGCGGGCCCCAATGATTCAGGCGCCCGCCACAGTGAGCACTGAAGAGTCTTCTCTCACATGACCTGCAATTATCACCCGATCTCATCGAGCACGACACAAGCCGCGTCTGGGGCCGAGTCGCCGATCACAATGCCACCTTCGAGGGATTCGAGAGCGCGAGGGATTCTCCACTCGTCATCCGTGTGCAGCGTCAAGAGCGGCTGTCCCTTCTTCACCGGATCGCCCGGCTTCGCGTGGATTTCAATACCGGCACCCGCCTGAACCGGGTCCTCCTTCACCGCACGCCCAGCGCCTAAACGCCATGAGGCAACGCCGACGCTCAGCGCATCCAATGTGTGAAGGACACCGTCTTCTTGCGCGAACACGACATGCGATTCCGCGCCGATCGGGAGTTCGGCATCGACCTCGCCGCCCTGGGCCTCGATCATCTGGCGCCACACATCCATTGCGCGGCCATCTTTAAGTGCCGCCTCCACATCGACATCCGTCTTCCCAGACATTTCAAGCATCTTGCGGGCGAGGGTGCAGGTCAGTTCCACCACATCAGCGGGGCCGCCTCCTGCGAGGACCTCGACGGACTCGCGCACTTCCAGGGCATTGCCGACAGTAAGCCCCAGGGGCGTTGACATGTCGGTGAGGTAAGCGAAGGTCTTCACGTCGGCATCCGCCCCAAGGTCCACCATCGTGCGCGCCAATTCACGCGCCTGATCAATGTCCTTCATGAACGCGCCAGAACCGACTTTCACATCGAGGACGAGAGAACCCGTCCCCTCAGCGATCTTCTTCGACATGATCGAAGAGGCAATCAGCGGAATGCAGTCGACCGTCGAAGTGATGTCGCGCAGCGCATAGAGTTTCTTATCTGCAGGCGCCAAACCCGCACCCGCCGCGCAGATAACCGCACCGCAGCCTTCGCCGAGCTGAGAGTAGATCTCCTCATTCGACATGCTTGCTCGCCACCCGGGGATCGACTCGAGTTTGTCAAGGGTTCCTCCGGTATGACCGAGACCGCGACCCGACAGCTGTGGGACGGCCACATCGAACACGGCGACGAGGGGCGCGAGTGGCAGGGTGATCTTGTCGCCGACCCCTCCGGTGGAGTGCTTATCAGCGGTTGGGCGCGCCAAGGAAGCGAAATCCATGCGCTCACCGGATGCGATCATCGCGCGGGTCCACTGCGAGATCTCCTCACGGTTCATGCCGCGCAAGAAGATGGCCATCGCCAGGGCGGCCATCTGCTCATCTTTGACCGCACCTCGCGTATAGGCATCAATGACCCAGTCGATCTGGGGCTTCGTGAGGGCATGCCCATCCCTCTTGACGCGGATGACGTCAACGACGTCGAAGAGTTCCATTGTGTTTCCTTCCCACCGGGCGCCCCAACTTCGGGGCGCCCGGATCGCTTCACTTCGCCAGAGCTTGCCCGCTGGTGACCTCACTGAGGTTGCTCGGCCCGAAGGCGCCGGGCAGGACCTCACTCATCGCCATCGGCCCAGTGGGCATGAGGATCAGGCACTCGTTGCCTCCGTGCTCGAAGATGAGCTGGCGGCAACGCCCACAAGGGGCGCAAGCCTCGCCATTGCCATTGACAATGGCCACCGCCTTCAGTCGCCCACCCCCGTGGCGCACCAGATCGGAGACCATCCCGCATTCAGCGCACAGGGTCACGCCGTATCCGGCGTTCTCCACATTGCACCCCGAGACCATCCTTCCGTCAGTCGTCAGGCCCGCAGCGCCGACAGGGAAGTGCGAGTACGGGCAGTAGGCGGAGCACATGGCTTCGACAGCTGCGGCGGTGAGGGTCTTCCAGGTCTGCTCATCAAGCGTGTTCGTCATCGTCAACATCACTTCACGTAGGGGATGTTCTCAGCAGCGGGTGCCTTCGACTTTCCGACGAATCCGGCGACGGCGACGATCGTCACGAGGTAGGGGATCATCGACACGAGATCAGAGGGAATCGCAGGAGACACGTTCGGGAGCATCCTGGCGACCGCCTGTGCAAAACCGAACATGAGGGCTGCGGAGGTCGCGCCGAGCGGATGCCACTTGCCCAGGATCATCGCCGCCAGGGCGATGTACCCATTGCCCGCGGAAATGTTGTCGGTGAATGCCAGGCCCGAACCGATTGTGAAGAAAGCACCGCCCAGACCCGCGAAGCTCGACGCGAGGATCGTGTTTCTTCCCCTCGTGCGGTTCACGTTGATGCCGACAGTGTCGGCGGCCTTCGGATGCTCACCGCAGGCGCGCAGACGCAGGCCCCAGCGGGAGCGGTAGAGGAACACCGCGAGGAAGGCGACCGCGAGATACATGAGGTACACGAGGAGCGTTTGGTTGAACAGCATCGGCCCGATCACCGGGATCTCCGCAAGGAGGGGGATCTTGATCGGCGTGAGTGAGAACTGGTTCGTGTTGAGGGTCTGCGGGGAGACCTTCATGAGGGTCCCATAGAAGAAGGTCGTCAACCCCAGGGCGAGGACGTTGAGGACCACACCGACGATGATCTGATCGACTCCGTACTTCACCGAGAAGAGAGCGAGGAGGGAACCGAGGAGAGCAGCGGCGAGAGGTGCCGCAATGATACCCGCATAGGGAGTTTGGAAGAAGGAGGCCGCCATGACGCCGGCGAATGCGCCGACGAGGAGGTCACCTTCGATTGCGATATTGACGACGCCCACATGCTCGGAGACGACGCCCGAGAGGGAACCGAAGATCAGCGGAGTGGAGATCGCGATCGTCGACACGAGAAGAGAGGTCAAGGTGACGACGCCGTTGGAACCACTGCCCGCGTACACGAGGAAGCCGAAAACGGTTCCGATTCCGGCGAGGGCCATGAGCAGGGAGGAAAGCCAACGGGCGGGAGTGCGCCTCGTCGTCGTGCAAAAGAGCGACCACGCGGCAATAAGGGCGACGAGGACGAAGAGACCCCACAGGATCGGGGCACCCGGTGTGGTGATGTCTTCGAGTGTGTAGGACTGGGACCTGTCGTTGAGGCGGAGTTGAACGTTTCCGGAGGCCGTCGAAGCGAAGAGGGCGAGCAGGACCGCCCCCAACACGTAGGCGATCGGCATCTTCCATGAGCGCTTGAGCTGCACTTCGGTCTGTTCAGCGAGAGTCTTTTCAAAGCTCACTGTGCGTCTCCTTCCTTGTGCGAGGCCGTCGGGTTCACGGCTTCATCACCCGTTCCAGCTGCGAAGGTCTTGGCGGCGCTGGCTTGCTCCGAAGCTTGGGACTGTGCAGTGGCCGAGGCGGGAGTCTGGGCGAGGGCGGCGAGCTGTGCCCGCAAGGGCTTCTCCGAACCCTTGGGCAGGTGGAAGAGCCAGCGCACGAGCGCGGGAGCCGCGATGAGCAAAACGATGACCGACTGGAGGATGAGGATCATGTCGATCGGGACGCCCTTGGGCTGCATGACGTATCCGCCCGCTTTGAAGGCTCCGAAAAGCAGGCCGGCGAAGAAGGTGCCCACTGGCTTGTTTCGCCCGAGAAGAGCGACGGTGATCGCGTCGAAGCCAATGGATCCGGCGACATCGCGCGATACGTATCCGATAGTGCCCAGTGCTTCATTCGCACCGGCCAAGCCCAGGAAAGCACCGGAAATCATCATCGTGATCGTCGTGATGCGACCGACGGAGATACCGGCGGTACGGGCTGCATCCGGGTTCGCGCCGACTGCTTTGACCTCGAAACCCAAAGTGGAGCGGTCGAGGATCCACCAGAACACGACGACGGCGATGATCGCGACGATGAGGCCCGCATGCAATTTGAAGGGGTTGGGCAGCAGGGGCGTGAAAGCCGCAGTGTCGGCGACGACGGGGGTTTGCGGCTGGTTGGAGCCGGGGACCTGCCACGCCTTTTGGGCGAGGATGTAACCGAGGGCGAGGCCCGCGATCGAGTTGAGCATGATCGTGACGATCACTTCATTCGCGCCGGTACGTGCCTTGAGGAAACCTGCGATGCCCGCGTAGAGGGCGCCTGCGATGATTGCGGCGAGCAGTGCGAGGATCGTGTGCAGGACCGGGGGCAGGTGGAGGCTGAAGCCGACCCACACGGCCGCGAGGGCCCCGAAGATGACCTGGCCTTGTCCGCCGATGTTGAACAGTCCCGCCCTGAAGCCGAAGCCCAGGCCGAGGCCGCCGATGATCAGCGGGATCGCGTAGAAGAAGGAGTTCGTGATCGGCTTGATCTGACGTTGGAAGCTTGAGGCTTCCGGGTCGAAGATCGCGCCGCGGAACATGGCGTAGTAGGCCTCAGAAACGGAGGCTCCGGCCATGACAATGAGGATCGCGCCGAGCGCGAATGCGACGACGACAGCGAGGATCGAAACGAACCATTTCGATCCGAGGGCGTGGCGGAGAACGATACCCGCCGTGGACGGTGACTTCTTCGTCATCGCTCCTCCTTTTCAGCGTTGGAGCCGGAAGCAAATGCTTCCTCAAGCGGAACTCCGGCCATCATGAGGCCGAGGACTTCGCGCGGGGTCGTCGCGGGCACAATGCCCATGATGCGCCCGCGGTACATGACCGCGATCCGATCAGCGAGGGCGACGACCTCGTCGAGTTCGGAGGAGATGAGCAGAACCGGCACGCCCTTGTCCCTCATTGCAACGATCTGCTTGTGGATGAACTCGATGGAGCCGACATCGACGCCGCGGGTCGGCTGGTTCACGACGAGGAGCTTGAGGTCCTTCGACATTTCGCGGGCGACGACGACCTTTTGCTGGTTGCCGCCTGAAAGGGAAGAGATCGGGTCCTCAATGCGCGTCAGGCGAATGTCGTATTCCTCGCGCAGGTCCTCGGCGTTCTTCTCGATGACTCCGAGTTTGAGCATGGGGCCGACGGAGAAGGGGGCCTTGTCGTACTGGTCGAGTACGAGGTTTTCGGCGATGGAGAAGGAGGCGATGATGCCGTCCTTCGAACGGTCCTCGGGAACGAAACCGATTCCCGATTCCAAGGATTTGCGCGGGTTGGCGTGGGTGATGTCGATCCCTTCGAGGGCAATCGAACCGGAGTCGGGATTGACTAGACCGAGGATCGATTCGGCAAGTTCGGTCTGCCCATTGCCCTGAACGCCCGCGATGGCGAAAATTTCACCTCGTTCGATGCTGAAGGACACGTGGTCGAGAATCGCGTTGCCCGAGGGGGCGAGCATGGAGACGGAATCGAAGACGAGGCCGCCTCCTGCAGGTTTCGCCTCCTCCTTTTCGACTTTGAGCATGATGGCGCGGCCAACCATTTTGTTGGCGAGTTCGTTCTCGGAATCTTGAGGGGAGGCTGTGCCGACAACGGCGCCGCGTCTGATGACGGTGATGTCATCGGAGACTGCACGTACTTCGCGGAGCTTGTGAGTGATGAACACGATTGAGGTGCCAGAGTCTGCGAGCTGGCGCATGATCGTCATGAGTTCATCGGTTTCTTGGGGCGTGAGGACCGCGGTCGGCTCATCGAGGATGAGGACCTTCGCTTCGCGCGAGAGGGCTTTGACGATTTCGACGCGCTGCTGGGCGCCGACCGGCAGGTCTTCGATCTTCGCGTCCGGGTCGAGGTCGAATCCGAAGCGCGCCGACACCTCGCGCACAGTCTTGCGCGCGCGTTCGCGGCTGATGATGCCGACGGGACCCGTCGGTTCAAAGCCGAGCGCAATCGACTCGGCCACGGTAAAGACCGGAATCAGCATGAAGTGCTGGTGAACCATGCCGATACCCGCGGCGACCGCGTCGCCAGGTCCCTTGAACGTCACGGGCTCCCCGTCGATGAGGATCTGCCCTTCATCGGGCTGATGCATCCCGTACAGGACGTTCATGAGTGTGGACTTGCCCGCTCCGTTCTCTCCGAGCAGGGCGTGGATGTGCCCCTCCTCGATCGTCAAATTGATCGAGTCATTGGCGGTGAGGGGACCAAACCTCTTCGTGATCCCCCGCAGCTCTAGTTTCATTCCTTCGACCTTCCCCAATACAGGCGCGCGATAGCCTCCCGAAACCCGGGTGGGGCTGCCGGCGCACCTGCCGACAGCCCCACCACAGGGACATCACTTCGGGGCGTTCTGCGATTCGATCTTCAGGTTGCCGGACTTGATATCGTCCGCGAGCTTGTCCAGCTCGGACCTGAGCTCGTCGGAGACCTTCGCATCGAAATCGTGGAAGGGAGCGAGCGAGACACCACCGTTGGCCAGCGTGCCCACGTACGGATCCGAGGTGAACTTGCCGTCGACGGAGTCCTTGATGGCCTGCTCGACCGAGGCGCCGATCTCCTTCATGACCGAGGTCAGAACGATCGAGGAGTAGTCGGGGTTGGCCTCGTACCAGTCGGAGTCCACGCCGATGATGAAAGTGTTGCCGTCGGCCTTGGCGGCCGCCGCGGCGCCCAGGCCCACGGGGCCAGCGACGGGCATGATGATGTCAGCGCCCTGCGAAATGAACTGCTGAGCCTGCTCCTTGCCCAGAGTCTGGTCGTCGAAGTTCTGCGTGAACGAGCCGTTCTGCGCGGCCTTGTCCCAGCCGAGCAGCTGCACGGTGGTGCCCTTGGCCTTGTTGTAGGCGTCAACGCCATCGGCGAATCCATCCATGAAGACCGTCACCGAGGGGATCTGCATGCCGCCGAAGGTGGCAACCTTGCCCGTCTGCGTCATGCCCGCAGCGGCGTAGCCCGCCAGGAACGCGGCCTCAGCCGTGTTGAACAGGAGCGGACGACCGTTGTCGAGGGTGACGGGCTTGGAGCCATCAGAGAAGCTGGAGTCGATCAGGGCGTAGTGCACGTCCGTGTTGTCTTCCGCAGACTTGTGAATCGCCTGCTCGAGGTTGAAGCCGACGCCGATGATCAGGTTGCAGCCATCGGAGACCATGGCCTCGACGTTGGGAGCAAAGTCGGTGTCAGAGCTGGACTCAGCCGTGTTGATCTTGATGCCCAGGCTGGTCTGGGCGCTCGTGAGGCCGTTATACGCGGACTCGTTGAAGGACTTGTCGTCCCAGCCGCCGGCGTCGGAGACTGCGCAGGCCTTGAAGGACGCAGCGTCCTTAGCCTCGCCAGAGCCACCGCCGGACCCGCCGGCGCTTCCCCCGCCGCCACATGCGGACAGCGCGAGCGATGCAATGCCCGCCGCAGCGACGAGCTTCGTGAGGTGCTTCATGAGTATGTTCCTTTGTTGATGCGGATTCTTCGATGAATCAATGACGGCGCGGGCTCGGACCCTGTTCGCAGCGTGCCTGCGAACATTTGCATGAGTCGACTTTTACGTCTGATCCGAGTGTCCCGCGCCGTCTCAGTCCCTGTCAAGGACTGGTTGTTCTCGCTTTGATAACGATTACGTGATCATCTGGCCGCCAGCGAGAGGCCAGAAGGCTTACTTCGGAGCGTTCTCCGATTCGATGACAAGCGTCCCCTTCTTGATCTGTTCGGTCAGCTTGCTGATCTCCTGCTTGACCTCCATGGGAACCTGAGCCTCGAAGTCATGGAAGGGAGCAAGCGAGACGCCGCCGTTGGCCAGCGTACCCACGTAGGGATCCGAGGTGAACTTCCCCTTGGTCGAATCCTGAATGGCCTGCTCGACCGCGGCACCGATCTCCTTGCGAACGGAGGTCAGCACGATCGAGGAGTACTGGGGGTTGGCCTCGTACCAGTCGGTATCCACGCCAACGATCAGCGTGTTTCCATTGCTCTTGGCAGCCGCGGCAGCGCCCAGGCCCACGGGGCCGGCGACGGGCATGATGATGTCGGCGCCCTCGGAGATGAACTGCTGTGCCTGCTGCAGGCCCAGCGACTGATCATCGAAGGAGTCGGTGAACGCGCCGGTCTGGGCTTCCTTATCCCAGCCCAGCACCTGCACGGAGGCGCCCTTGGCCTGGTTGTAAGCGTTCACGCCGTCGGCAAATCCGTCCATGAACACGGTCACGGCGGGGATCTGAGCGCCGCCGAAGGTGGCGACCTTACCAGTCTTCGTCATCGCGGCCGAGGCATAGCCCGCCAGGTAGGCGGCCTCGGAGGTATTGAAGAGCAACGGGCGACCGTTCTCGAGAACAACGGGGTTGGTGCCGTCGGAGAACCCGGAGTCGATAAGGGCGTAGTTGCGGTCCGTGTGCTTCAAGGCGGACTCGTGGATGGCCGGCTCGAGGTGGAAGCCGACGCCGATGATCAGCGTGCAGCTGTCGTCAACCATCTTCTCGACGTTGTTCGTGAAGTCCTCCACCGTGTCGGATTCGGCGGTATCGACCGTCACCCCCAGGAACGACTTGGCCTCCATCAGCCCGTCATAGGCGGACTGGTTGAAGGACTTATCCTGCCAGCCGCCGGTGTCTGAGACGGCGCATGCCTTGAAGGGAAGCTCAGCTTTGGCCCCATCAGACTGCTGGGCCACATTTCCATTTCCAGCACACGCGGTCAAGGCGAGTGTGAGCGCGCCCATAGCGGCGGCAAATTTGACGGACTGCTTCATGAATATCTCTCTCTAGCGACGCGAGTCTCTTGCGTATTGATGGTGGTGCGGGAACGAATTTCTCACACTATCGCACGATAGTACCAATCATGCGAGCCAGCAGTTACGCTGTATCCAAGTGTCCCGCACCACCACCATCACGTCAAGGCAAATCGCTTACCTGCTGGTAACGATTTGAGAACGACGCAGCCAGAGTGCGGCGACACCAACCACGGCCAGCAGAAACGCGACAGGCAATCCCCGGGAATCAGCACCCGTGCGGGCGATGGCCCCACGAGGAGCGCCAGCGTTCGGTTTCTTCGTGGAAGCAGGAGCACCCGCGCCGGGGGCAGCCCCCTGGTCCGCGTTGGCCGACGGGGACGGGGCCGGCACAGGGACCTCGGTGCCCGCACAGGTCACCGGAATCGTCAGGCCATCCTCGGCCTCGACGACCGTTGCAAAGTCGGTGGCGACTGTCAGCGCCACATTCACGACCTCGCCGGCCGCCTTCCCCTCACAGGCACCCACGACCGTCACATCGACGCTCGCCTGTCCCGCGCCGTCCGTCGTGATGACTGCGGCAGCGTCGGAGGCGTGCGCGTCCACGAGGGAGTTATCCACGTCGGCCACGGCCTCGGGACCGCCCGCACTCACGCGCACCTTCGTCGTGATCGAGGGGCCTTCGGAGAAGGACAGGCCGCGCAGCGGGATCGTCACGGTCGAGCCATCGGCGACCGCCTCGGTGGGCAGGGTCAGGCCGATGGAGGACTTCGCCTCGCGCGGGGTCAGGCCGCTCGCGGCGCCCGCAGCCCGGTCCGCGACGCCCGAGTGGCGCGCCAAGTAGGCATTGATGGAGTCGCGATCCAGGTTGCCGTTCAGGATGGCCGCTCCCCCGCGAGTGAGGGCCTCGAAGGAATCTCCGCCGTCCAACAGGAAGTTCACGGACCCGACCGTGTAGGTCCCATCAGCCTTCA
>ERZ772956.667-NODE-667-length-25044-cov-10.129377_pt1 | contig 25044 bp, 35 predicted proteins | sample MGYA00580683_ERZ772956 | MGnify/ENA primary metagenome ERZ772956 (study PRJEB29015, sample SAMEA2738077) | human oral metagenome | biome: human oral; feature: human-associated habitat; material: saliva | place: China | collected 2212 ... | reverse complement strand
TTTGCTAATTCAATATTTAAAATCTTCATTTTTATTCCTCCTACTTATCTATTCGGAGAAAAAATAAAAAACAGTGAAAAATCATTACTTTTTTTATTTTAGAAAGTACTTTCAGAGCAAATAAAAAACCGCAAGCCTGAGCCTGCGGTCTAGTGTATTATTAATTCAATTTTTATTTCTATTTATATTTTTATTTTTCTTCGTTTTTTTCCGGATCAACTAAAGTAATTAAACCGTCCGGCTCAACTTTAAAGGCCGGTTGTTCGTGAAGTTCACCGTTCGCTTTCAAGTAATACCAACCATCACCAGACTTAATGAATTGCTTAGATAGCATGTAACCATCTTTTTCTTCCATAAAATACCAGGTTTCACGGTATTTCACCCAGCCTTTAGCCATGCGACCGTCTGATTTGAAGAAATACCAGCGATGGTTAAGGAACATCCATCCTGTGACCATTGCGCCACGTTTGTCTAAATAGAACCAGTCTTTTTCATCAAAGAACCAACGGTTAATCAAGCAATAGCCACTATTATCAAATCGGAACCACTCTCCATTAACTTGTTTCCAGCTGTTTTTGGGATAAGAGCCATCTGACTCCTCCCACCACCAGCCAGTTTCATTACGTTGCCAGCCAGCTTCAGATAGACCGCCTTCAATATCTTTCTTGAATTGCTCACGACTAATGCCCCATTTGGCCAGATAAGGGTATGGATCTACATGGTCGCTCGCATTTCGTGGCTGATTGTACGTACAATACTGATGTGTCTTGATGCCTGCTAGACTGTCAGAGTCCAGCGTTTTCGGAATTCCTGCTTCATCAGCAAGATTGCACAGAAGCTCAACATAGAGCCTGTAATCACGATCAAATTCTTCTTGAGTTTCATGGCTCTCAATCAATTCAACGTGTGCATATCCTTCAACATTCCAGCCACCGCCTACGTCCCATGCGCCACGGTTAGTATGCCATGTCTGCATCACACGACCGTTTCCAACGACGTGTGAGAAGAAACCAGAATCAGCTGGTCTGCGCATGTGGTAATCTGCTTCATTTTGGGCGGTTGAGTTGCGATTTCCAGTTGAGTGAGCGTGAATCTGACGATATGGTTGCTCTCCGACCTGTGGAAGATTGGTTCTTAATCTGCTTTTATCAATATCCATGGTTATTTATCCTCGTTTGGTTCGTAGTATTCAAGCGCTCGCTTGCTATCAGTTAATCCTGAAGTAGTTGGGTCATTGATAACTCCCAGCAACACAAGAATATAAACGAATGTATTAAGACCGTCTTGATAATTCTGCGGAATTTCAAGTCCGAACTGTTGAGCCATCAAGAAGATAGCTCCTAAAAGAGCGATTAAAGTCACTTTGTTTTGTAAACGTAATTTCCAATTGATCATGTTATTTCTCCTTTTCGTCAAATTTGTCTTTCTGGTCAATATTTACTAATAATTGACCTAGCTTTCTAGCATTGTCTTTTTTAATTTGGTTAATGTAAGGTTTTAAGAATTCTGGGAACGCCCAGCCAATCGCTTCCCAATTCTCAAGTACAGACCCTAGATAGTTAGCAATGAAGAACATTGTCCAGGTTATTCCAAGCGGACGAACACCAAGCGAACGAGCATACATCGCAACAAGTAAAATGACTGTAAATACTACGAAATGACGAATCAATCCCATTGTGCCGATTTTACTATCAAATCTTTTAGTTTTAAATGCCTTGACATATCCTGTCACAATATCCAAGATCATTAACCAAAAAAAGATATGGATGTAGGGGCTGGAAGAAAGGTTCTGCAGATGTTCGATAAGTTCATGAAATGGTAAATCTCGCATAAACACCTCCTATCATGGAACTGGCTCGGTTTCAAGCTCACTTCCATTCTTTTGTCCTTCCCATTTCCAAATTGCAAGAAGGCCATTTTGAGATGGTCCGCCTTCAAGTTGTTTAAGAGATTCGCCTTTGTAAGTGAAAGCCTGATTTGTTTGAATCAAGATACGCTTGCCCTCGCCGTTCAATTCGGAGTGTTCAGGATCTTCAATCACAAACATATCGCCCGGCTGATAAGCCTTACCTTCCTCAGCAAATGGGAAGAGTTCAACAAGCTCCTTGTAGGTTGTTCCGTAAGCAATTTTTTCACCCATGATAGAATCTTGAGCCATGACACGCACGACTTTATCGATTTTATTTGCAAGCGCAGAGAGTCGATTCTGCTCGCTTTCATTATGCGCAATCTTCTGATTGGCCTGTTCAAGCTGCGCCTGTGTTTTGACGATGGCGCTTCCTGGATCTAGCTCGGCTTTTAGGATATCCAGCACATCTTGAATCAAGACATCTTCCAGTTCATTTGTCCGATCTCCTGTTAGCTCACGCATGTTGGTGCTGTAACGATTCCCGTCTTGCAAACGGATTTCTACAACGGTTGTAACATTGTCTCCAAAACCACGAGTATAAGGTTTGGTCACTAGTTCATAATTGTTAATTGTCATTTATCATTTTCCCTTTCACTTCTTCAAATTTAGCTTTGAGTTCTTCGTCCGACTCAATGATCTGTTTCATCTGTTCTAGTTCCATTGCTGTAACCGTGCAGAGGGCTTCTAGCGTTGCTGACTGAGTAGCTTCTTTGCTGACTTTATCACCCAGTGACTTAATCGTTAGACTGCTTATTTGTTCGTTCATTTTCTAAGTTCTCCAATCTATGAGTTAGTTTTTGATTCTCAAGAGCAAGCTCCTGAATTGCTTTAAGTGCTATATTGGTTAGTCTGAGATTATCCAGGTTCAGCGTGTCGCCATTCTCATAAACAAGCGTAGGATCTACCGCTTGAACTTCCTGCGCAATCAAACCAATCTTTGTGTGTGCTTGTTGTGGTCTATCTTCTTGCTTCTTCCAATCGTATTCCTTGAACTTGAATTGACGGATATAATCAAGAGCCTTGTGATTGCAGTCAATAATGTTTTCTTTTAGACGTCTGTCTGAGGAGTCTTTCTTAATCACATCCCACAAGCTATATGCTGTCCCATTATAGCTATAATAGATATCATTTCCAGGACCACCAAAGCTCAAAGATACATTGTCTGAGTTCCAAAGCCCGATTGTTGCAGCGGTTTTCCCATGTATGCTTACTCGTCCGGTCCGTAGCCAGCCGATACCTTTTGCGCTGATATAGCCTTCAACTGTCAACAGAAAGTCATCGCTTATAGTAGCAGTATTCCCTTTTGTAAAGTCTGAGTCTTTATAGATAAAAAGACCGTAAGGGACATTCTCGCCACGGCCATAAGAACCAATGAACTGGACCCCCAATCCATCTTTTGCGTTGTAATCTCGTGGAACGTGAATTTGCAAACCACCATTGACAGTATCAAACGAACCGTAAGAACCTAGTTGGATTTTAGTGTGTCCTGTTAATGTTCCACCAAAGATATTCGCACCTCTAATCGTTCCACCGTAAATCCTATCACCGCTTAAAATACCTGAACGAACCTGACTTGCATCAATCGCAACACTCTGAATTCGGTTAATAAAGGCTCGCTTCGCAAAAAGCTGGTCAGTAAACACATCGCTTGATACTATCTTCTTAGCCATGGCTGAGTCCATAATAACCTTATCGGCTGTGATGGAATCAGACTCAATGATATCCGTGTTTAACTTTCCGATTCGTGCATCGCCTACAAACAAACGCTTGAAATAACCATCAATAGCAGTGAGTTCGTCCAGCAAGGTCTTACCTTTAAGTCTAATCTTTTCAGCCTCAATCAAAATTTGATTGTTAGTCGCATTGATTTGTGAAACGATTGAACCTGCACTCGTCAAATTTTGAACTGCCCACGAGCCAGCTAGTTGAGTCATCTGTGTGCGAGTTGCTTCGACCGCTTTATCAACGTCAAATGTTGCATCTTCAGGCGCTGGTTGCCAGAGACGGTCAGTCGTGCCTTCATAAAAATCAAGTTCAGTCATGAATAGACCACCCCATTTATCAGGATTGCTCCGATCGTACTCAAATTGAAGATAACCTTCGTCATAATCTTCAGTATTTAATTTGAAGGATTTTTTAACGGTTTTTTCGTTACTAAATACTGGTCCGTTTGTCCATCGAGGTCTACCGTCAAATACTAATTGTTTTTCTTCAAATTCCGCATTTGAGCCTTTTTTACGCTTGCAAAAATACACTCTAAAATATTTTGAATTGTTATCAAAAACTAAAATATTGAAAATGTAGTCTGCATTTCGTTTGACAATGAACCGTGGACTTTTCACAACAGCCCCTGGTCTCAACTCAAACATGCGCTTCTGACCATTGAAGTAGAAAGGATGCGCTGTGAATCCTAATCTTCCGTCTGCTTCTGTCCAGTATTTCAAACCGTCATCAGCCCGTGAATTTCGGAGCATATTCGGACCACCTGCGTTAGCATGCTTCCCAACTTCAACCTGAAATAGCTGATTTGTTAAGGCCATGCGAGCAACCTTATCAGCAATACCATCTTCAGTTGTGCCGATGATACGCTCATATAGCCGGCTGGTTTCTTTTACTTTCTGAAAGTCTGTGACTTCTACTTTTCGAGATAGTTGATCAGCTACGTTTGCGATTTGACTGTCAGCGCTCGCCTTATAAGAAAGAATTTGACCTGATAGCGTGCTGAACCGGTTATCAGCATTAGACTTGTTGGTCGTCACCTGATTGGCAAGATTAACAATCTGGCCATCTGCTGATTTCTTGTAAGTCGTTATTTGACTAGAAATATCTGTGAATTTTCCATCTACAGATTGCCGATAGCTTGCAAGCTGACTAGTAATTTCTTTGTTTGTCTCGGTCTTAACTGCTCCGATTCGTTGACTGATCCCACGAACATCTTCTTCGTAGATGCTCTTAGCTACATAATCGCTTGAAATCACTTGTCTGAACGCTGAGATTTGACTAGTACTTTCGTCACGAGCGTACTTCTTCAAAGCCTCCTGTCGTTGACCGTCTGCACCGATGTATGACTCGACTTTCCCCATTTGAACAAAAAGCCCATCTGCTGTTCTCTTCACATCATTCAATTTTGAGCCATACTGACTTTTAAAGCTTTCAATATCTTCGGTCAATTTAGCTTGTGACCGTTCCGCCGAAGCTTTGAAATTATTCAATTCAGACTTAGCTTGTTCGCTTATTCGTTTGGCTTCCTGAGCAAGCGACGCGTTCGCTCCTACTTTATTTAAAGCTTCAGTAGCTTTACGCTTGGCTTCATCGATGACAGATGTATCGAAATTCCTAAAGCGCCGGTCGATGGTGTCAGAGAGTTCTTGCTTAACTTGTTCAGCTCTGGCTTTGGCAAGTTCGACTTGATCGCTAAAATCTTTTTTGACTTTATTTACTTTCTGGTCAAAACCTTTATCCGCTTCCTCGATTTGATTTTGGATTTGAGCTTCAAACTCGTTGAATTGTTCAATCTTTTTGGTAATTGTACCTGCATACGAATATTGCGCATCATTGCCAGCTTTGCTATCGGCACTAATTCTCGAGCGTAAACCACCCTTAAATGCGAACGATTGACTCAATACAGGGGCTTTAAAAGTCTCGTTCTTGTTAGTCTTAATAGTTACCCACTGACCAACATCCAGCAATAGATGGCCTTGATAATTCAAATTGAACGGATAATAACGAATATCTTTAATATTGTGATAAAGATTATCCAAAACCACTTGAGACATGAACAGATTATCCAATTCTAACGAGCGACCAGTTCTCAAACCAACCGTGAGCGTTTCTTTATCTTTTTTACAGGTAATACCTGCAATCTGATACTCAATCTCGCTCTTGGTCAATCCGTGCATGAAATAACTATCAGCAGTTATCACAATCCCAGAGTCGGTTAATTCCTTGACTTCAAGTTTCCCTTCTCGATTAAAAAAACAAGACATCCCGAGCATCTGAGTAGCTAGACTCAAAACATCTCTGAATGTCATTTTCTTTTCTTTAGGGATACTTTCGATTCGATAATTCATGGATGCAATACCCATGTTTTCGTTGGCAAGTTTGATACCTGTTTTTAAGCAGATTTCTTTGATGACATGCCTGATTTCTGCTGGATAGGTTAAATCTGTGACATGTTCACGGTTAAGTTTGAACATCCCATCCATCAAATCAAGCGTAGTCGTATTTCGGTTACGGTCAATTTCAATATCGTTAATGAAGTATTCACCCATTTTGACCCACTCGTAGGTTCCGTCTACTAAAAGTCCGATTTCAGGATAAATCTTATCTAGTTTATTGAACGTTGTAATAATACTTGTGAATGTGATTTTACCGCTTCCTGCGCAAGTTCCGCCCGGCTTGTAGGTATCGCCCTTGATGTAGCCATAATCAAAATTTGCCTCTTTAATATCGCTTGACTGATACCGTCCTACTCTGATAGCAAGAGTGCGGTTTTTTGAAAGCATCGCTTCGTTGAATTTTTGTCGTCTGAATACATCCATATTTAAAAACCTACCTTTCTATCAGATTAAATTTAGCGCCAGACCACGGCTTAAATTGCTCAGTGAATGAATAGCTCGGAGCTGTTCTGTCTCCGACGTAAAAAGTCTTTGTGGTTTGCCCTGACATTGGGTCAGGATAGGACACTGTGAAAAACTCAGGCGATACTGCATTTAAAAGCTGACTCATTTCTCCTTGAGTCAGCATGCCCCACTCACAATCTAATTTACGTTTAACCGTGATACGGTCACGCACCATGTCTCCGTTAGCGTTGCGACCTGTTTCTCCATCAATATCCTGAATACCGACTTGAAAAGATTTGGGAGGCTTAACAGCCACCCCATTGATAATTAAGCGTGCCATTTTACCTCCCTTTAAATGTTAAGCAAGACTTGTCCTGCACGTTCTTGTTCTCGATTGATTTCTTGGATGGCCACACGACCAAGTTCGTGTCCACCAATCATGATGACGATGTCGCCGCTACCGCTGAAACCTCCAGAGTGTGGTAATCCACCGCCCAGAGCGTTGACTACTGCACCACCTACGATGCGCCCCATAGTCTGTAAGAAACCAGTGTTCTCAAGAGGCATAACAACCTCTTTACCAGCTTCACCAATCATGGCCACAGTCGGACTGTCAACGATACCACCACGAGCAAGACGAGGTAGACTCACATAGCCGATACCACCAAGAGATACGCCAGGGATTTTGTTAATCATGCCAATAACGCCGTTGATCATACCGATGAAGCCGTTAACTACATTTTCAATAGTCCCAAGAACCGCATTAACTGCACTCCTGAAAGCTCCTCCTACAGCGCTACCAACCTTTTGTCCAGCGTTAACAAAAATACTTTGAACCGTTGACCATACGCCACTGAAGAAGCTACCGATTGAACTAAACGCATTCTTAACTGCATTATAAGCGCTAGTGAACGTGTTCCCGAACCAAGCAGAAACGTTCGCAAGAGCATTTGTGACATCACTCCATCTCTCGCCGAACCATGAACCTAGTTTACTAAAGATGTTCGTTAAGCCAGTCCATGCTTTTTGGAACATATCAGTAAACCATGTTCCGACATTTGACAGAGCGGTCGTGATATCATTCCAGCGGGCTGTGAACCAAGCCCCTAGTGGTGTGAAGATAGCTACGATACCGTCCCAGATTCCTTGGAAGATTGCTACAATTGTATCCCAGATAACTTTCAAAACCGCTACTGTTAAATCTAACAACGCTGTAAGGAGTGCTGATAGAATGTTCATAATAGCATCGCCCGTTTCAGTGAACCCGTCAAAAATCTTGTTCATATCACTTGTGAGAATACCAGTGATAATATCAAATACGCCTTTGATAAAATCGGCTATACCTCCGAATATATCAGCAACCGTATTGAATAATACTCGGAAGACTTCTCCGATATATTCAAGAGTTGGAGCTAGAACTCTCGTTAATTGCTCAACGATAAAGCTAATGACAGGCGATACATACTGAACAACGACTTGATATAATTCATAGAAGCTAGCCATCATATCTAACACCTTTTGAATAAATGGCGAGATATGTTTGCTAATCGTGTCCGAGAAACCTTGACCAAGTTTTTTGATAATTGGCTGGATGTGTTCGTTCCAGCCTTTCACAAAAGAGCCAATAATATTTGATATGCTTTTAGAAACCAATTCAATCGTTGGGCGATAGTAATTATCATACACACGACTGATTGAATCAGACATGTCATTGATGGCTTGTTCAGCACTTTCAAAGATTGGAGCGATGTCAGACAAAGTATTTGAGAAAATCTCAGCAATGCCAGGCATGTTATCTGTGACAATTCGCTCGATACCTTTCATAAGATCGCCACCAAACTTGTAGCTAATCTCTACAATACTTGAACGAATCGCTAAAATAGACGACACAATCGAACTTCCAATACGGATAGCACCAGTTGATGTAATGACATCATAGAAGCCGTCTGAGAACGCCTGAGCGATGTTTCCAGCCGAGGCAAACATAATGCCTGTGTTCTCAAACTCTGCCACAAGTGAGCGAATAATACGCTCTTTTTGACGTCCTAACCCATTTGCAATGCTTTCAGCAAGGAAAACACCGATACCGACTCCAATCGTTGCCAGAGAGCCTGTAATCTGCCCTAAAGAGTATACTATCTTCTCAGTCATAACAATAAAGGCATTGACTACCCGTGGATCAGTAGCGATTTCTTCAAGCGTAGTCTTGATTTGACCAAGACCAATCTTGATACGTTCAAGGCCTTCGGCTCTGAATGCAACAGAGAAACCTTTTTTAAACAAGTCCCAAAGTTTATTCAGGTAGTCAAACAACCCTTTTAGCTTATCTCCAAGACCATCAAAGATACTCTTGAATTGGTTGTCCATGTCGGTCAAGGCTACTTCTGGCAAGATGTCTTTGAAAGGTCCGCCACCACCTCCTTTTCCTTTGCCACCTTTACCACCTTTACCACCTTTACCGCCTCCGCCAGAACCTGCTCCGTCAGAGTCGTCTTTTTTATTTAATATCGTAATTTCATCAAATCCAGCTAGACCTAGCAATTCTTTGGCTGCTTTCTTAGCATTTTTAGCAGAATCTCCAAGATCATCAGCTAATCCACCTGCAGAATCACCCGCATCACCCATAGCATCGGCAAGGTCACCAGCTCCACCTGCTGCATCTTTTAATGTTCCAGCCATGTCGCCGACTGCACCAGCTACACCGTTCTTAACAGTCGCTTTCTTATTGAACATCAAAGCGATGAATTCGGCCAATTTAGCAGTCACGTTCTTCAAGACCATTGCGAATGAGTTCAAGACTGGCATTATGGCGTTGATAATCGGTAAGAAGGCGTTACCGATGTTAAGAGCTGAGTCTTTCAGTAACGACTTGAATAAGCTGATACTACCGTTTACAGAGCTTGATAGTGTATCTCCGTATTTAGCAGTCGCCTGCTCCAAAATCGCCATTAAACGAATCTGTTGTTGGGTTTGGTAGTCCAATTGTTGCCAGCTCTGTCCGTTCGCAAAACGCTTGAAAGCCTCAGTGGACTCAATCATAGCTACTCCAACGTTGATTCCTAGGTCCTCAATTGCTTCGGTGTTCCCTAGCAAACCAGAGCGAATCCGCTCCATAACGTCTGTAATGCTACGACCTGAACCTTCAGCTACAACTGCAGATGTCTGAAGCATCTTAGCAGTGTAGGCGCTCAGCTTGTTTGAGTCTTTGATAAAGCCAGAAAATAGGTTTGAGTACACCGCCCCGTATTTCGTCGCTTCACCAACGCCCATATTCATAGCGTTTGCGTTATCGTTAACCCATTTTAAGAATGTTTGTGAGCTCTCGCCCATTTGGCGTTTAATTTGGTTGATTGAAGCCGTAACCTCAAGAGCCATCTGTGTCGAATACATACCAACGTCAAGCAACTTCTTGCCCAGATAAGCAAATCCTGCGAACTTAGCTAGTTTGCCAAAGACACCTAGCATTGAGCCAGACTGAGTTTTGATTTTGTTAGTTGATGCTTGTACTTTGTTAGAGGCATCTTTGACCTTGTTCTCTACTTCTTTCATTTTGTTTTTGAAAGGCGCAATTTCAGCATCGATCATAACCTTGAGCTCATCAAGAGTAACTCCCATCTATTCTCCTTTCATTTTCATTTTTCGATTGTGACTCTCGGCAAACATGCGCATCCGTTCCTTGTGTAACAAAAGCGCTTGTCTCTGTCGTTCCTGTTCTACCGCTTGTTGTTCTTCTACAAATAACTCAGGCGCATATTCCCAGAACTCAAAGACCTTGGCATCCTTGGATAACAATAAGGAAACTTGATTGGATATCATCTGCGAAAGTCTATAAGAGTCAATAATCTTTTCTTTACGCTCTTGGATTTTGACACGGTTGTAACTTTCAATCAGGTCTCTGATTTCAAGAACCGTTAAATCCCAAAAAACGAGAGGCTCCCCCCCAATGTCTAGAAACATAGGGTAAAGCCTCTCAACCATTTCAGTTATAGATGTAACTGTAGTCTGTTCTACTCGACTACTTCCAATTTGGTTTTCTTGGGAGCTTTCTTCTTGCTTGGTTTCTCCCGTGGCATAAAACCCGAAACTTGGAGTAATGGCAAGATAACATCCGCCATGAACGCTGCCTGGTCTCCACCATTATCGACATACTCGTCGTAAAGGTCAGATGTATCTTCAAATGAGATCCCGTGTTCAAATTTTTGAAGCGCACCATGGGTCAAAAGTAACATGACCTTGAGAGGTGGCAGTGGGAACTCTTCTCCGTCTTCAGGCATGAATACCTTGAGCAAGTTAGCCCCGATTTTTTCTTCAACTTTAGTTCCTTGCAAGGAAGTAAGGCGGAGTTTTAACTCCTTATCCTCACTGACCTGCCATGTCGTATATGGTAAAGCCATTCATTAACCTCCAATTCCGTCTGTAAATTCAAGTTCAGATTGCAATGCGATTTTAAGAGTAAACTCAATTACAGAGTTCACACCACCACCGCCAAGTTTGACAGATACCTGTCCTTCAAATTTAACCTTGGTGCCGTCTGGGTATGCTTGTTCAAAGAAAAGTTTAGTCTTGTTGTCTGCTGCTGTACGAAGTACACGGTAAGGAGCATTTGCGCCATCATTCTTGTATGCGAATTTGTATTCTAGTTCCCCTGCATCGCCAATACCAAATTCATATTTTTTAACCTTATCTTCAAGGGTTGTATTTTCGACTTTTTCAGGCTCAATACCGAATTCAGGTACTTCTTTAAGGCCTACAAGTTTTGTGTAAGTTCCTTTAGCTGTGCCATAAGACAGCGTAATTCCGTTTGCTAACATTTAATTCTCCATTCTGTATTGATAAACCAATTGTGAATTCAGGTCAACGATACCTTCAAATCGCATCAACTTATGACGTAAGTGTGATGGGTCCGGAACATCCTGACAGTCAGTTCTTCGCAATCCTAACGATGAAAAAATCTTATTGATTTCAACTGCTAGGTTGCTTGTACTATCTTTATCGAATATATCAACCTTGTAGCGGATATTCGACTTCTGTTCTTCATCGTCAAACCATTCACCTGGCTTGTTCTGTTCTTCTAAAAAAATGACGACTGGGAAATTCTCCCAATCGTCCGGATAAGTATCGGTCACATTATCTGCGACCTTTTGCAATTCTTTATAAATAACTGGTTTAATATTAATCATTATATCTGTTCCTTTATCTTCCTACTAACGTATTTAGAGATGCTTCTTGATACACGTTCCTGGTTGTCCTTTAAAGCAGGATACAAGTAAGGTTGCGCAGGCTGACCATACATTTTGTAAAACTCACCTCTTTTCGCAAAGTGGTAAGGTCCTACGTTGATTTGGTCTTCATGCACATACCAAGGCGTAGAACGATAGGATACGCTTACTTCTGGCGATATGCCAGAGTGGTTAGCTTGTCCTTTCGGACCAGTTCCAAGTTCGACATAGGCAGCATGATCTGAGTTTGTAAAGACTTCGCTCGATATCTTGTTCCCGTTCGCTTTCAGACGAACTCTGATGCTATTTCTCAATTCACCCTCATTCGCTGGAGCTCTGAGTTTCGCTTCAGCTTGTACAACTGTTTTGGCAGCATGCAAGACCGCTTGTCCTACTATCTCGTTGCTCTTTGCACCGTATAGCTTACGACACTTAGCGATTAAGCTATCTGCTCCGATTAAACCTGACACGTTCCAACTCCAATACTTGATGATGACTGTATATTTTCTTTGAAATAACCCGATGCGTGACATCTGTCTCGCTTTCGATACAGACACCGTCTTTGACGTTGATATCGGTATCCTTGCTCGCGTTTGCGTTCAGGATATCGTTCAAGCGTTCACCATAGATTTCAGATTGTAGCTTACTGCTAGCTGGCCACAATTCAAGCCGCACTTCTTCAACCTTGTCAGCGTACCCTTCCTTAGCGATCCCCTCATCTGTCACGATTCTCTTGAACCGTTTGAGGTTATAAGGTTTCAGTCTATTCTTTTTCAAAAACATGGCCTGCAACCCTCGCTAATCGATGCATCCGAATACGTTGTAAAAGCCCCGTAGACAATCCGTTTTCTCCGTATGTTACAGATATACCGCCTTCGCTTCTTGACTGCTCCCCCTCGCTTCCTGAACGGTTGTAGAGCTCGATTACAAGCTCTGGGATAAGTCTTTCAAGCGCTGGTGTAAGATTGTCTCGGTTAGTTTCTGATAAAATGATATTTTCTGCCCGTAAAATTAAAGACGAGAGGACTGCTTCGTCACTCTCGCCTGTCAATGTTTTTAGTCTTCCAAGTTCCATAAGACCTCCTAATCTAAAGGAGTCGTCTCGTCTCCTTGTGCTTCGGTTTCTTCCTCGTCAATGATTTCAACTACATCTGCGATGTCAACCGAGAACCCTTCTTTGAGATTGTGAGACAGTTCGTCAAAGCGTTCTTCTGTCATATCAAATACTTCATTCTCTTGTCGAACTACATTAGCTTGCCAATCATTGAACGCTTTTTTGACTCTGACTTTCATGGGTCAGACCTTATTTCTTGATTTCTGCAAGCACGACTTTAGAATCGTCTGAAACAGCCACTGTGTAGAACTCGTCAATTGAGATTTCAGTAGAACGTTTCAAAGGCTTGCGGTCTACTTCGACGTTTGGATCACGTTTGATGTAAACTGTCAATGCAGCAGTGTCTTGTTCGGTTTCGTTATCGTGTGTCAACTTGATGATTGGGCATGTGTAGAATGCGCTAGTAGTATCAAGAGCTACCTTACTAGTCGCAACGATACGCGTATTTGCAATCATACCGATTTCGCCAGTCATTACAACATTATTTGGATATTTATCCGCTGAGATAAAGTTAGGATCTTTACGAAGAGTTGTAACTTGTTTTGGATTGACAAACATTACTTTTTCAGTATTGACTTCTTCTTCAAACAAATCAATAGCATCTACGATTACATCATAGCTGATTGCTTTTGTTTTTGAGTCATGCTTGCGAGTGTTTGTTTTCAAAAGAGCATCCATTGCATCATTGTCGATTTTAGCAGCAATAGCAAGTGCAAGTTGGTTTTCTGCGTTTCCTACTGGATCACCATAACCTGAAAGAACTGCCTCGTCTGTCAATTCAACGGCTTTCATAGCCTTCTTGATTGTAGCGGTTTTGGTTGATGTTCCAAGAACTACAACTCCAGCTTCCACACCTTCGTTTACATCTTCGGCATCACCGATATATGTGTAAGATGGAACTTTGATTGTGTTCCCTGGAACGCCTTCAAGCGTGCGGTCGATTGCTGCAAATGGAATCACTTGCAATTTCTTTGGTAGTTTAGCTGCAATCATATCTCCCATTACTTCAGGATTTACTAGATTTGCAATTTTAGTTTGTGTCATGTTTTAAATTCCCCTTTTTATTTAATTTAAAAACGAGTTATACAATTCAGGATTTGACTGTTTTAATGCAGCCTTTTCTGTATGACTCATTTGGAAAAATTGAGCTCTTGAAAGCCCTGTTGATTGTTGTGGCGCGGTCTTAATAGGCGCGCTACCTTTCATGCGGTCAGATACACCTTTCTGAACTGCATCCTCCCACGTTTTCTGAATGCTTGCGACTGATTCAGTCACGGCTTCTGCGTCCGATAAATCAACCACGGCCACTAATTCAACTGGTAAGCCACGTTCACTTAGCATTGCTTTAGCTTCTGCGGTCAATTCTTTCCGAGCAATAGCCTTTTCACGATTGGCCAGTTCTTGCTCTAGTTGTTTTAGCTGATAGTCTTTCTTCTCGTCAGCGTTCATTTTGGCAAGTTTCTTAGCTTCGTTTTCCTTGGCTTCTTGCTCAGCTTCCCATTTAGAGCGCTCGGCAGATAGCATCTTACCGATTTCGGCACGAGTGAAAGTTCGTTCGTGCTTTTCTTCTTGCACTGTATCAACATTTTCTTGAGTGTCGACAGTCTCAGTTGATTCAGTAGATACAGTTGCATTGATTTCTTCTGACATAATTGTCCTCCAGCGATTACGTCGCCACTCGATAATCTCGCTTTACGTCCGGCGACGGAACAGTACAGCTTTTAACGTCTTCAGCACGATTTGGACAAAAAGAAAACCGCCTCGTTTTCGATGCGGTTTATAGCAATTTACAGTGATTTATAGCAGTCTATTCCTGCCAGTCAAGATATTGGATCACCTCCTAAATAGTATCTAAAACATTCAGATACTCTAGTTCTTCATATGTTTCTGCAAAAATATCTGGCTTGCATGGATAAAACTCACCTTGAACTCCTTTAATAATGTAATCACCTTCGGTTGCAATCATCAATCCTTCAAGTGTTTCTATTTTTAGAACGGGATTATCCAAATCAGCATAATCAACACGAACTGGATCTAATCCTAATTCTGATAACTCCAAAATTGATTCTTCCGTATCTGTAAACTGTACAGCCTCAATCACTACTGGTTTCTTTCTGTATTTCATTTTTTCAGTCCTTTCTTTACACCTTCAATTATTCCGCTGATTACGGCCAGAATAATAAAGATTAGCAACAAGAATACCAACCACCCGAAAGCGATCAGCACCCAATCCCAAATAAACATGTTTTTACTCCTTTCTAAGCATTCTTTTGAGGTTTAGCATTCTTTTTCACCCACTGTTTGAAATCATCAAATGTATCCATTTTTTGCAATAATAGATACTTCTCGACTTCTTCAATAGCTTTCTCGACAGAATTGTCATTGAAACAATAGCCATTAAGTGACAAATCAAAAATTTTATTTTGTTTTTTCTTATCAACAATCCATAACTCCTCACCATGCCAAGCGCTCTGTGAGTCGTAACATTCCTTCGATTGTATTTCAAGGCCATTATTTTCAATCAATTCTATCAACTTTTTGTACTTATTCATCAGATTCTCCTTTCTGAGCACGAAAAAAGCACTTAGATTTCTCTAGGTGCTTTTTTTGTCAATTCGATTATTTCTTTTAAACTTGGCTTCGTTTTTCGTATCCTGTCCCAGGCTCTCATTTTTAAAAAAGTCGGTAAGTAGATGCCGTTTATTTTTGGCATTTCGTTAGAAAGATTGTACTTCTCTCGAATCTCATCTTTATGATTTTCTACAAATTTACTACGAGGCAGACAATAAAAGATACCCTCGCCAAAATAACTTAAATCTTCGTCTGAAATCTCAATTAATTCTTCAAGTCCGACAAAAATACTTCTGTTATATTCATCTTCCTTTTTAGAAAATACTCTTTTTATGAATTCTTTACTAAATCCCATTTTCTAGCACCTCCAATCCATAAACAAGCAAGCCGTCTTCAGTTTCTGTTTTAGAAATAACGTTGTATTTCAAGTTAGGTTTCATCAGATATTCTTTTTCGGGGTTGAAATCTGCCAATTCTGCAATGTAAGCGCCTGTTTTCTGCCCTTTTTTAACAGTAACCTCAAACAAAATATTTGCGCCGTCCCCGTCTATTGCAAATTCCCTTGCGTAACCTTTATCTAAACTAAATGATGTAAATGATTTGTCCAAAGAAAGACTTTGTCCAACCTCTAAATCTAAATAGCCTAAATCTTGCCCTAAAGCTGAAACAGAACCAGTTCCTCTATACGCTTTAAATGTCTTTTCGGGCGCAAAATCTGACAAGGCTTTTTCAAGTATAGGAATGTTGTTTTTTGTTTTCCTAACTTGTTCCAATGCATATTCTAAATCGGCTTCGCCGTGTTCTTCTAACCAAAACTCTTTCTTGAGTTCAAGCGCTTTATCAAGCCCAAAACGTTTAATATTGTTGAAATCGTGATAATCGCTTGTAGTGTAAGAATAAATTGCCTTTTTTTCTTCCTCTGTAAGTCCATTATACCACTTCTGATAAGATTTTTGTTTCTTAAAGAAGTCGTCTATTTCACTTGGCTTATCAGCTTCAAAAACCTTGTCATTCACTTCTGGCTTAGATTCCTTAACAACTTCCTTACCATCAACATACTTGCTATACCACTCTTTATAACTCATATCAGCAGGCACGTACTCGACCTTTCCTGTTTCAGGATTTCTAGCCCTGCGCTCTAACTTGCTGTAGTCGATATCATCATCATGAGCGATAGTCGTAGACCTGCACCATGGATGTAGTGGTGGATAATTGACACCAGGAACAGCCTTGTCCGTATCGTAGACCTTGTTATCATGTTCTTGGCAAATCTCAGACGTCCGCCTGTCCAAAACTGCTACGAATTTATACTTTGTAATCTCAGCATCTTCATAGCTGAGCAGTTCCATCTGGTTATGAAAAAAGGCTGACTCAGTACGAATCAAGCGCCTAGCTTTGTTTTGGCCAACCTCAAAGCGTTCAGCGATTGCTTGAGATGTATCTCTTACGCTTCGGCCAGTCATGAGACTTACTAAAAGCTCGTCTTTCACACTTGAAGCGAGCGCCCCAGTATTTGACCATATCCTATCTGAATAGGCTTCTCCTGTCCACTTTAGACCTTGTAGACGTTTGATTTCTGTTTCAGGTAAGTCGGAGAAACTATAAGCGAGCCCTGTCTGTTGTTGTAGGTCGAAGGTAGCCCTATAGTAGCTATCCTTCATCAAGTCGCTATAAAATGAATCTGAGCCTTTCTTCTCAGAATGATAGATAGACTCACGCATCAAATCTAAGTCAGCACTTAACCGTTCAAGTCGCTTCATGCGATAAGCATAAGCTGGACTGTCCAAATCAGCAAGCAATCGTTGAATATTTGGATCATTTGGTCTAGCTTCAAGAACCTTGCGAAGTTCATTCAGATCCTTTTGGCCCTTCACGTTCTTTAAGACATGACGAGCATCACGCTCACTTAGACCATAATCGCGTTGAAACTTGTCAAAGACTTTGTTGATTTGCTTGTCTAAATAAGCTTTTGACTCTTTGTAGACCTTATCAAACTTGTCAGCTTGCTTCTCAGCTTTGCCCATCTGCTCATAGATAAGATTAGCCTTCCTCTGGGTCCAGTAGTCCTTGTTGTTCATCTGTCACCTCTTCGTCTGGCTTCGTGTTTACCTGGTTAAAGAACGGCACACGTTCCATATTCTTCTCTTTCTCTTCCTCGAGTTCTTCCAATTCAGCGTCAGGATCTTCAACGAATGGCAAGAGAGAAATAAGCTGACGAAGTGACACCTTACCTTCAAGATTATTGATAATCTGTGACAATTCAAGCAAGTTTTTAGGCAATCCACGGCTAAACTGTGGCACAATTGAGTGTGCTTCAAGAGCAATCTGCTGCATGCCCATGTAATGAGCGAAGATAGCAATACGCTGTCTAAGACCTCGCTTGTAGTTTGCTTCTTTCGTCTTAGTTATCATCTCAAGACCTAGCAACTTAAATTCCATGGCTACACCAGAGCTATTGCCTGCAAAGTTTTCATCTGTTAAATTCGGCACATGGCTGAATGTGTAGATGTCTTCTTTCAAAGCCTTACGCAAGATTTCAGTAGCGTTCTCATCTAAGGCATTCTTCAAGAAATCAGCTTTGGCATCTGTTGGCAATTCCAAAAGACCTTCTTCAGCAAGAATACTCATTGCCTCTCTAGCATCTTCCAGGTTATCGGCTAATTGTGCACCGTACAGTACGAGAATAGACTCGACTGCTTGCTCTTTATCGTTGATACGGTTACCCATCAATGAATTGTAAGCATCAATCAAGCTAATTTGTTGCTCGTAATCACCAATAGCAAAATGATTGTTTCGGTATTCGATAATCGGGACCTGACCAAGATTATGCGGTTCTACTTGTTCATGCTGTGTGGTTCCTGTACTTGAATCACGCAGCACAATGTGATAGTGCAAGTTTTGAGTGAAGACCTCTGCTTGATACTTAGTAGCATCTTTCGTGTCGTCCTTGATTTCGTAGTAGTAAACCGCGAAAAGAACCTTGCGTTCGATACTGTCATCATAAACCAGGAATACATTCTCAGGATCCACACTAGTTGAATCAAGTTCAGTCAGTCCTTCTTTTGCATAGATGTACTCGTAAGCACGTCCATAGATAGACATATTCAATGCATTCTGCGCGTCTACCTGGTCAATTTCAGCGCCGTCGAATGCTACAAGCAAGGATTCAATATCGCCATCAGACGTATTGTTATACTTGATAGCGTTACCCATAAAGTAACCTGTTGCCGTATCTGCGATGTCCTTTGCGTGATTTGCTACCGTCTTGAAGTTTGGAGCGTTCTTGTTTCGTCGCTCGTGCTTCAAAATAGCATGTTCTCCCATATAATATTTCTTTAAATCACGCAAGCGACTGCGTTCTTGAGCGTGCTTTTGAATCAGCTTATAAATCAATTTCTTGTTCAAAGCTGTTTCATCGTATCCATCCCGTGGATAGGTTAAGTATTTATACATGTTCTCCCTTTCTACAAACCATAAAGAGATTTTCTCTTAACGGTTGCCTTTGGTTGTGAATGTTGTGAATAAATCGCATAGCGTAATGCATCCAGTACGTCGTCGTTCTCCTTGATTGGCTCGCCTGTTTTCTCGTTCCAGATATACTGGTAAACCTCGTCTTTAAAACGGCTTACTTTATCTGACACAACAAAAAAGCGCCCAGCTTTCATGAACTTAGCGACTTCTTCAATTCCTGACAAGACCGCTTTATTTGCGTTGAATGTCTTGATTTGTTCTCTTTGAAACCTGGCTACGTGTTCAGGTCGTGCGCTATCCGCCCAAAACGTGATGTTCCCATAACGTCTTTTTATGTCTTTAGCAACGTCTACCCAGAAATCAATCTCTTCATGTTGGTGCGCATGTTCCTCAAGTAAGTAGATAGAGCCGTCTGCTAACTCTCCGACAACCACGATGGATCCGTAGTGTTCATATCCCCAGTCAACCCCAGCATAAAATCTAACTAAATCATCTAGAGCTCTATCGATATACATATCCTCTTTAAAGTCACGATACACGGCACCCTCTCCAGTTACCCATTGACCGTAAATACCACGGTCGGTAAACATGCCAGATGGGGTTGTAGCTATTAGGTTATCAACGTAACGCTGGTTCAAGAATGTGTTATCAAAGATTGTAAAATGGTTGGCAAGAATTTTCTCGTTGTCTGCTTTATCGATATAGTCAACTTTGAGCCAATGCTTCGGGTGGTCTGGGTTGGTGTCGCAGATAACTCTAGCACCAAGACCAGAGCAACGCTTTAGGATTTCGTCAAATACCGCCTTATTTGCCAGCGTAGCCTCGTTTATATACGCTCCGAATGCTGTCATACCACGGATAGCTTTCAAGCCCGCTATGGAGCCTGTAAACGTTGTGACGACGTATACGCCAAAGAGCGTGAAATTCCCGTGCCTGTCAAACTTGAAATCGTAATTGTACGAGTCCGAGATTTCTCTCAGTATATTTGTTTGAAGCGTTCCTGAGGAAACTGCACCGAGGATATACATCGGGTTCTTAACTCCGACTTTCTCAGCGTTTCGCTTTGCTCGTTTCAATTCCATCAAAAAAAGGTCATTGTCTAACTTGGTTTTACCAGCACGTACTGCGCCGTGATTGATCATCATGTACCAGTCAGTAGCAACTGCCCTTTTTAAAATTTTTACTTGTTTATCTGTATATAGTCTATCAAGTGCCATCGTTTAAAGCATCCTCCAACTTGTCGAAATACTCAGCCATGACATCTTCTGAGTTTGCGCTACCTTCGAGCGTGACCCTGCGTTTTTGGTTTTCCAATTTCAAGGCTTCAATACGCTCTTTCTGCTCTTTCTTATCAAGGCTATCCTTAGCATCTGTTGTAGTCAGCTTGCTGATTTGTTCAAAAGCTCGGACATTCCCTTTCATAGCTTTCTGCATCATAACCATAGCCAGAGCCATTTCATTGGTTGAATCAAAGCCTAACTCTTCAAGTTGCTTCTTAACGTTTGGACTTGCAACCTCGGCTTGTAGTATTGTTTCAAATGCCTTTCTCAGATTGGCTTTCTTTCTTCGAGCCTTGCCTGAAGCGACTCCGCCCTTTTTTCCATATTTTCGAGCTTCGTCCGAGGTTGGGACTTTTAAATTATCTGCACCAGCCATCGCCTCACTTCCTTACTTTTTTAAAAATTTCAGCTCACTTTCTCAGCAGTAAGCCCTGTTTCTTCTTCCCAGCGTCTAATCGTCCGTGCGACATAGAGTGGGTCAAGTTCCATACCATAGTAAATACGTTCTGACTTCTCGCATACCATGAGAGTAGAACCACCACCGTTGAAGCTATCTAGGACTCTGTCGCCTTTCTTGCTAGAATTCAAAACGCACCTAGCAATCAACTTCAAAGGTTTCATGGTTGGGTGGATATCATTTCTAACTGGCTTATCTTCGTAGAAGATAGTAGTCGGAGTTGTTTCTTGCATAGTCTTAATGTAAGAGATTAGCTCGCTCTTTGTCATTTCTTTTAGGTTTTCTTCGTCCTCTTCAATGACCGTGGATAATGAACGATTGTCTACAAAATAGTGACTCGCTCCATCTTTCCACCCATACAAGCAAGGCTCATGCTTCCATTGATAGTCTTGACGACCTAATACAATAGCATTTTTTACCCAGATGATAGACTGTTTTAGCAACCATCCCGTTTCTTTGACTGCAGCTCTAAAGTTCAAACCTTCCGAATCGGCATGCCAGATATAGAACGCCCCCCCTGGCTTCAAGTGGTTGTTTGCGACTGCGAATGCATCCCTCAAGAACTGCCTGAAGCTGACGTCGTCCATGCTATCATTCATAATTGTCATAGCTTCCTCGGTTCCACCTTGGTAGGCCACGTTATATGGTGGGTCGGTTACGTAGAGGTCAATCGTTTCTCCGTCGATTAGTTGAGCCATATCATCTGCTGATGTGCTATCGCCACACATTAAACGATGTCGCCCTAATTGGAAGATATCGCCATGTTCAATACCCGTCTCTTCTTCTTGCGAAAATTCCCTGGCATCTTCTGGATCCTCGGACTCCTCGAAGTCGTCCAAAGAATAATCGACGTCCTCAAACCCAAACATGGTCATGTCTAAACCTTCGACACTTTCAAGTTCTGCATAGAGCAATTCTGTGTCCCACTCGGCAATCTCGCCTACTTTGTTATCGGCAAGCCTGAACGCTTTTATTTGTTCTTCTGAAAGGTCGTCAGCGATTAAGACTGGCACGGTTTCGAGTTTCAAAAATCGTGCAGCTTTATATCTGGTATGCCCGTTTATAATTTCCCCGTCTTTTGTTGCTACGATTGGAACCTTAAACCCAAACTCTCTGATTGAGTTCGCAACTGGCTCTACTGCCTTGTCATTGTTCCTTGGGTTGTTTTTATAAGGTCGTAGCCAATCTAACGGCTTATCAATTATTTTCACTTTTACCTCCAACAGAACCAAAAAACGCATATCTCGAAGATATACGTTTTTCGGGTTATATGGTATTCTTTGTTTCCACAGCCAATTCTGTGAAACGGGATAGCAGGAATCGAACCTGCGACGTCTCAATTCCATAAACAGGACTTAATCCGTCTGCCGTATACCCATTAACCAGCATGAGACTACTGCTTTAAGCGAGTGACTTTTGATAACTTATAGTTTATTATCGTGTCCACAAATATCCCTACTTGTATCACTCATGCACGATTGGTTAGACCAATCACTCCTTACATCGCAAACTACTAAGCCATTTTTCAATTAACGAAGACCCCGCTAAAAGTCTAAGCTGCTTTACTCTTTGACTTTACTCTCATCCTTGCGAGACTTGAGCAGGCAATCTAATTGCCGAAGTACACTTTCGTTTGTGACGGGCGATGACTTTTGCTTTTTTTGAGTTTTTACTATCTTGAATAGCATTAAAATATAAAAATCATCTTTCATCTATCACAGACACGCATCGCCATGTGTTTCATTCTCTTTTGAAGAACAAAATGCACAGCGCCTGCTTGTTATCAATCGTTTTGCGGACAATCGACTTACCTTACATACTTTTGGGAGGCACCCAATTTTTGTAAGATATGGTATTAAGCTCTTGTTGCACCTCGAACAAAATACCTCATTCCTCTTATAGGCTCGTCTCACAGCCAAACTGCCACGTTTGCATTTCCTCAACACCTTGTCGTTGGAATTTTTCTGCTTTAACTTCGCCTACCTATTCCAAAACTGAAATAGTTAAGATTGAATTGCTTAGAATGACCATTGCTGGCAGGATGTTTGATAGATTTAAAACAACCTTTTCCTGAGTTGCCACAGATTATCTAGGCTAAGCCCTAAAAATGAAAGGCGACTACTGACCTTTCGAACCGATAGATATTATATTTGTTTTTTATTTTTTGTAGTCATTACAACCTCTGAGGGAATCAAACCCTCTAGCTTATAACTTATCCGGAATATAATTAGCTACGCAATCATGCAAGGTCCAGTCGCTACTGCCGACCATTTAATAAGTTAATGAGTGATATATGAATGCTAAGCCTACTGCCTACCCCATTCTGGGACACAAACACTCAAATGACAGTAGCTGGAATTGAACCAGCTGGTCTAGCAGTAAAACGCACGTTTGGTAAAAAAATTAAGGAGACCCAAACAACCTGCTAACCTGTCCTTACTGTCTAAGAGGCCGAAGCCTCTATATTTTTAGGAGTCCTCATGACTGTTCGTTGCCAATCATTGGATAATACTATTTTAGCACATAAAATCATATATTTACTCCGGACTTACTCCGAGTTTACTCCAAAAAAACTCCAAGTTTACTCCAAAATTTCAATCTGTTCTCCATTGCGGTATAGCTCTGCAAATGCCATCAAAGCTTTCTCCAAAATTTCGTAATATGAACTTTCTGAAAGAGACAAGTCCATTGCGATTGTTTCATTCTTCTTACAATCCCACTGAAGGTACTTTTCGAAAAGTATCCTACGATATAGAGGATCGTGTAAGCCGCTAACCGCTTGCTCAATTGCATCCAGCTCAAGCTCTGCATCAACTTTCCGTATAGCTAACTTCTCGACTTGACTATTTCTTCCACTTGACGGATTTCTCGGCATAAATGAGTAGGTTGTCGTTACTCTCTGATCTTCGGTGTCATTGGCCACACGACGCCAGCGAGGATATCCTTCTAAAATTTTCTTGGCATTTTCTTTTGTTTTAATTTCGTTTATATCAGGAAAGAAGGGCATCGCTCACCTCGTTTCTATTTTAACTAATGTTTTAAATTATTTTCCCATCAAAAACTAGTGTTATTGTCCCTGTACCATCCTTGTGTTTAGAAGTCAGCGCACGACAATCTGAGCCCAATTCAATACCCTCAACTGTGATACTACGCTTTATCTTGTAAACATTGATGATTGTTCCCATTAATGTTTTAATTCTCATGCTCCATCTCCTCGTTCATTCCTTATCCTCCAAAAGTTCAAGGCTTTCATAGATGTTGCCAAGTACTTCATTTTCATCAATTTCAGACCACAAATTCACTGCGTCACTGCCAGTATCAATAACCCAAGATCCTTCAAGAACCTTTACAACTCCTAAATAATCTTTCTCATATTCATAGAAACCGCCAATTTCGTCAGCTCTACCCAAAAATCTAGTAGTTCGTACAATGTCCCCCTCAAAAATCTCCTGCACATCCTCTTTTATCAGCAAGGCCAGACCAACAATCACAACCGTACAGTCTCCGATGCTATCTTTAGTTAGTTGCTCATTCTTCTTGAGATAGCCGGCGCATAGTTCGCCGAACTCCTCACTAAGTTTTAATGACTGCTTGTCTAACCGTCCACCATTTTCTAAATCACGGTCAATAAACCATTGTTTGACTTTTTCTAGTGTAGTCATCTGTTTCATTCCTCCTTATCTAAAATCCATGCAATATAGATACAAATCAGAGCAAGCATAATGGAATCCGCCAAATTCCCTCTCACTCCACCTAAGATAATAATTTCAAGTATCTTCCAGAGATAGTCCAATACAATAAAATGGACAAATTGGGTTAAGAAGAAGTTATACTTCCCATTAAATCGAACTTTCACAATAATACCTCATCTCCAACTTTCACTTTTTCGTACACTTCCTTCGTAACCACGAACACCCCGTAATCACGTATCGTAAGCGTGTATAGCTTCCCATGTCGTTCTTTCTCAACGACCTTACCAAATATCTCAGCGCCTGTATTATCTGCCTTGTAGATAACCATTGGCTTCTTCTCTTCCAAATCTCGAATCCTGTCCATCTGCCAGATGTTTAGTCCAGCAGAGACGAGGATACATACTGTAATGAATCGTTTCAATCTGTGACCTCTCTTCCGTGTTCTTTCAACCATCTATGGAATCCTTTAATAGCATCTTCATGTTTTTTTAATTTGAAAATTCCACTGTATTTGTCATCGCAATACTTGCAATAATCGATATAGGTTCCACCGTAAAACGACATCACTCAACCTCCTTGCTCTTAGTTTCTCCAGTAAGTCTATTTTCTAAAATGTGACTTGTATAGCAAATATCGCTTTTATATGTATAGTGATTAACAGTTTCTTCAACCCACTGACTTCGTGTGTAAGGGTATCTGTTTGGTCGTTTCATGTTACCACCTCATATATAAATATTTCGTATCAATATCTTGTTCTAAAATACACTCT
>ERZ772956.658-NODE-658-length-25213-cov-5.074290_pt1 | contig 25213 bp, 20 predicted proteins | sample MGYA00580683_ERZ772956 | MGnify/ENA primary metagenome ERZ772956 (study PRJEB29015, sample SAMEA2738077) | human oral metagenome | biome: human oral; feature: human-associated habitat; material: saliva | place: China | collected 2212 ... | reverse complement strand
GGGGGGCCGCCTCACCGTCTTGTCTGTCAGCTGTTCGGCTTATTGGAGCGACTCGCCGCGATGATCTGGGGGCCAGCCGATACGGCTGTGGCTACTCCCGTCAAGGTCTCGGCAACGGGCTGGCCGTAGATCCCAAGGATGACTGTCGCCACAAGAAGCCCCCAAGGGAGAAAGGCGACAGCTCAGGCCGAACCAAGGAAGGCCCGAGCTTCAGTCCGCGTCGTCAGCCGCTGGTTCTTAATCTCGGCGGCTTGTCGATTCTCAGCCATCGTCAAGATGCGATCCGCGGCCCCGGGCTGCGTCCGTTCGAAGGCGCCGAAATCGCTCGGCGCAGGAAGTGGACCGGTGTAGGCCTGCGTCAGTTGGAACGACGACTGGATGCCTGCGAGCGGCTCTCCGTCTGCATCGCCGAGGACAGGCTGCGACCAACTGACTCCCACGCCTTCGACGTCACGTCTCGCTGAGGAGTCCTCAACCGCCTGTAGCTCCCCACGCTCGGGTTCACGGCGAGGCGGAACCCCCGAGTCGCGCCGGACCGGATCGCTGCGGACATCGTCGTTACCGTCATGGTTCGCCTCCTCTGCGGCCGTGCTCACGACATCACCATCATATAGGTACAGGGGCGTTGCCCCATGGGGGTAATCGATCCATTTGAGATTTTCCTTTCAGTAGATGGGAACAGGGATGGGGGAGTCATACATCAGGTGATGGCGCCAGCAACCTCTTCCAACGAGGCAGCCTGGAGCTCCAGGCTGGGATGCTGGTAGCGGGCCGTCGTCAGAGCCTGCGTCTGCCCAAGAATCTCCTGTGCGGTCCTCAGTGAGACGCCCGCCTCGAGCAGCAGCGTTGCTGCCGTATGGCGCGCCGAGTGCAGCCTCATCGGAGGTAGCCCTTCCTCCTTCAGCGCCGTCTTCCAGTCCTTGTGATCGCGGCGAGGATCGACGGGGACTCCTGGCTGTGACTCGAAGACGAACCTGGTTGGCCTAGCTGTCCCAAGATGTTCGGCGAGCGAATCGACCAGAGCCTGCGGCAAGGCGACGCGGCGCTGTGAGCCAACGGTCTTGGGACGCAGGAGCCAGAGACCGCCGTGAATTTGCTCTGCTTCCATGTGCGACGGGACTGGCGCCTCCCGATCGGGGCAATCGCCCGCCCTCCGGTAGCCACATGGCCAGGCTCCCAGCGCCTTGATCCCGCACCCGTGCTCCCAGGTCACCCTGCGCAGTTCCCAGGCGAGATCCACCCAGGGCATTGCATCGTCGAGGTGGAGGTGATCGAGCTGCAGGCCGAGCGCCTCGCCCTGACGCTCTCCGAGCATGAGTGCCAATGACCACCTCGCATGATCGCCTCGCGAGCGCCTCGCCCTCAGGAACCTGCGGGCCTCTTCAGCGCTCATCGCACGAGGAGGCTGCGACAACGTTGGCGGAGCCTTCACCAGACGTGCCACGTTCCTGGGCGCCACTCCCTCGCGCTCGGCAGCTGCGAGCGCGGCGCGCAGGACTCGGTGGACTTTGGCGGCGGTGGAGGAAGATCTGCCTGACTGAGAGATGTAGCGGTGGAGGGTCCGGATGTCGCTGGAGGAGAGGCGGTCGATCCGGCAGCGACCGATAGCTGGGACGATGTGTGTGCGGGTGAGGGAGCGGTAGTCGGCTGTTGTGGCGGGCTTACGGATCGGTGCGACGTCCTGGGCGATCCACTGCTCCATCCACTCGGCAACGGTCACGGGGCGGTTGGTGGAGACGTTCCCGGTGCGGGCGAGCTCGTTCTGCGTCTCTCGCATCTTGCGCAGTGCTTCGACCTTGGAACGGGTGCGGAATACCTTGCGGCGCCGGCGGCCGGTAGCTGGGTCCGGTGGGAGCGGGACTGCGGCCACCCATCGGCCCTGGGCATCCTTGTAGACGGATCCCTCGCCTTTGCCCCGTCTCGAGCCCATCCTTGCTCCTCCTTGGCCGGCTACGATGTAGCCCATCGTGTAGCCAAAGGATACCGGAAATAGCCGACATGGACGTCTCTAGCGAGGTGGGGAAGTGCTGGTATTCCGCGGTGTGACGGCTTTTCGGCGGTACCCCCTGTGGGGCTCGAACCCACGACCTTCGGATTAAAAGTCCGCAGCTCTGACCAACTGAGCTAAGGGGGCGTGCCGACGGCCGGAAGCAGAGTCCAGACGCCATCGGCAGGGGCCAGCATAGCCGGACAACCGACCGCCGTGTCGAACCGGCCCTGCCGCACGCCGCTGTGAGCCGGGTGGTTGTGGCAGTGCGGCCGCCCAGCCCCGCCGGCGAGCCCTCGCCTCCCTCCGTCTCCCCACCGTCGGCCGGAAGTGAACCCATGGGGGAGCGTCCACGCTCCTGCGAGACAATGGGGTCGTGCGTCGTCGCCGGCGCGCCCGCACCGCGTGAGGAGTCCCCATGGCCCGCCAGTTCCACCGCCCCGCCCGGCTCGACCCCGAGGCCGCCGAACAGATCGAGGGCAGCACCGACACCGCCGTCGCCTCCGAGCTCGCCCACCGCGCCGCCCAGGCCCTCATCGGCGGCTTCCCCGGCACCGAGACCGAGGACGACCCCATCACCCGCTCCGGCATCGTCGCCGCGGTCGCCACCAACGGCATCGACGACATCGCCGAGCTGTGGGCCGACTCCCCGGCCACCACCCTGCCCGGCACCCTGTGGCGCCTGTTCCTCGTGCGCGAGTGGATCCGCCGCGACCCCGAGCTCGTCGCCCGCCGCTACGCCATCCTCATCGACCTCACCGAGGCCGACGAGGCCACCACCGCCCGCCTCGAGTCCGCCCTCGGCGAGGCGCGCCCCGTGCCCTCCCCGACCGACCTGCGCGAGCGCCTCGACGCAGTCCTGTCCGGCAGCGTCGAGGGCTCCGTCACCGAGATCGCCCCGCTGCTGAGCGCCACCGCCGGATTCCTGCGCGCCCTGGCGGCCGGCTCCAACCCCGTGTGGATCGAGGACGACACCGACGAGCTCGCCGACCGCGTCACCCGCCGCGACTCCGCCCTCCTGGCCACCGCCGACGAGCTCACCGACGCCACCCGCCGCGCCGCCGCCGGACTCCTCGACTGAGAGGGCCTTGCGCAGGGGCTATCCGGGCGCGAGATGTCCAAATCGGTGACAAAGGCCCGAAGCAAGCCTTCGTGGACGGATCAAAACCGCATGATTCCGCGGTTCTGTTGAAGGCGTGAAGAGTGCGCAGGCTCCTTTGTCACCGATTTGGACACCAACGGCACCATCGGCGAGATCATGAACGCTGCATCGCGCAGTACCCGCGTGCGTCGCCGCCGCTGCGGGCAGAAAAGTGGTGCTGGCGCTCGGATTCGGTTGCCGAACAGCCGCTGCGCGAGGACTGAATCGCCGTGAGGAGTAGGGAAGTGTGCCGCGCGTGAGGCGGGGGGAGCGCGCAGCGGGGTCGCCTATCGGCCATGAGTCCCCAAGAACGGGCGGGAGCGGTGGGCCTCGCATATTCGCCGAACCGGACCGGACCTCCGCCCCACAAGGCCGCCCGGACGTGGGACCATGTGGCCATGACCAACGACGCGCCCCACTCCGCCCCCACGCCGCTCTCCCGCTTCCTGGGCGGGTGGATGCGTCACCCCAGCCCCCAGGAGCCCGAGCAGGTGACCGACGACGCCGAGGCCGCTGAGGCCGCCCAGTCCGCGGCGTCGCCTGAGGCCGCGAGCACCGACGAGCCGGCCGTCTCCGCCGAGGTCGCCGGCTCCGACGCCGAGGCCGAGGTCGCCGCAGCCGCTTCCGGCGGGTCCGCCACCGGCGCAGGGTCCCCGGGAGGATCGGCCGATCCGCACGACTTCGACGACCCGGCCGACCCTGACGACCCCGAGGGCACTGAGGAGACGGTCGAGGAGGAGCACGTCATCGAGGTCGCCGACCCGCGCGACTTCGCCGACGACTCCGGCCCCCAGTACGAGGACGAGGACTTCGACGACATCGTCGACGGCGAGGCTGCCCCGGCCCCCGGCCCCATCGGCACCGCGACCCCCGCCATCGCGCCCTCCTCCATCACCTCCGCCAGCTCGCAGTCGGCACCTTCCGCCGCTGAGGCCCTGGCGACGCCGTCGACCGCCGCGCCGGGGGAGCAGGGAGCCTCCGCCCCCGGCAGCGCGGCCAGCTCGGGCCATGCCGTCAGCCCTGTCAGCGCAGCCTCCTCGGCCACCGCTGCCACCGCCGCCGATGCCGCGGCCTCGGCCGCCTCCGCCGACACCGCCCAGGTCGACCCCGAGGACCTCCTGCCGCCCCTGAAGTCCTTCAAGAACCGCTTCATCGACCGGGAGCTGACCTGGCTGGACTTCAACGAGCGCGTCCTGGAGCAGGCCGAGGACCACACCCTGCCCCTGCTGGAGCGCGCCTGGTTCCTGGCGATCTTCTCCTCCAACCTGGACGAGTTCTACATGGTGCGCGTCGCCGGGCTCATGCGCCGCATCAAGGCCGGCATCACCCCGGTGCGCGCCTCCGGCCTGGACGCCCACCAGGTCGTCGCCGCCATCACCGAGCGCGCCAAGGATCTCACCGCCCGCCAGGCCGCCCTCTTCCAGGACGACGTCCGCCCCAAGCTGGCCGCCCACAACATCGAGATCCTCGCCTGGGAGGACCTGACGGCGGAGCAGGCCGAGCGCCTGACCCGCTACTTCCGCCACCAGATCTTCCCGGTCCTCACCCCTCTGGCCGTCGACCCTTCCCATCCCTTCCCCTACATTTCGGGCCTGTCGCTCAATCTCGCCGTCCTGCTGCGCAATCCTCGCTCCGGCAAGGAGCATTTCGCCCGCCTCAAGGTGCCGCCGTCGCTGCCCCGCTACATCACCGTGCCCGGCCGCGAGCTCAGCACGAGGAACAAGGCCGCGGGCACCGCGCTCATCCCGATCGAGCTCGTCATCGCCCGTCACCTCGACCACCTCTTCCCGGGCATGGACATCCTGGAGCACCACTTGTTCCGCGTCACCCGCAACGAGAACCTCGAGGTCGAGGAGGACGACGCCGAGAACCTTCTGAAAGCCATGGAGAAGGAGCTCGAGCGCCGTCGCTTCGGGGCCGGCGTGCGCCTGGAGGTCGAGGACACCATCACGCCCTTCGTACGGCGCTACCTTGTGCGCGCTCTGGGATTGCACGATGACGACGTCTTCGAGCTGCCCGCTCCGTTGGACCTGACATCCCTCAATCAGCTCCACGATTTGGACCTGCCCGAGCTGAAGTACCCGCGGTTCGTGCCCGTCACCCCGGCGGGCCTGGCCCCCCAGGAATCCAGCTCGGCGGGGGACATCTTCGCCGCGATCCGCGAGCACGACGTCCTGCTGCACCACCCCTACGACTCCTTCTCCACCTCCGTGCAGGAGTTCGTCTCCCAGGCGGCCGCCGATCCCAAGGTTCTGGCCATCAAGCAGACCCTCTACCGCACGTCCGGCGACTCGCCGATCGTCGACGCCCTCATCGAGGCGGCCGAGGAGGGCAAACAGGTCGTCGCCATCGTGGAGATCAAGGCACGCTTCGATGAGGAGAACAACATCTCCTGGGCCCGTAAGCTCGAACGCGCCGGCGTCCACGTCGTCTACGGCATGGTCGGGCTCAAGACCCACTGCAAGCTGCTCCTGGTGGTGCGTCAGGAGAGCGACGGGCTGCGCCGCTACTGCCATGTCGGCACCGGTAACTACCACCCCAAGACGGCGCGCGGCTACGAGGACCTGGGACTGCTCACCTGCGACCGGGACGTCGCTCAGGACATGACGACCCTGTTCAACCTTTTGTCGGGCTACGCCCCGCGCGCCCGCTTCCGCCGCCTGCTGGTGGCGCCGCGCACCGTGCGCGACGGGCTCGTCGAGCGCATTGAACGCGAGATCGCGAACAGGCGCGCCGGCAGGCCCGCATGGATCCGCATCAAGGTCAACTCCATCATCGACGAGACCTGCATCGACGCCCTCTACCGCGCCAGTCGTGCGGGCGTGCCGGTCGACATCGTCGTGCGCGGCATCTGCGGCATACGCGCCGGCGTGCCGGAGCTGAGCGAGAACATCCGGGTGCGCTCCATCCTGGGGCGCTACCTGGAGCACTCGCGCGTCTACGCCTTCTGCAACGACGGGCGGACCGACTTGTTCATCGGGTCGGCCGACCTCATGCATCGCAATCTGGACCGGCGCGTCGAAGAGCTCGTGCGCATCACCGACCCGGCGATGATCGATGAGCTGGACTGGTTGGTCGCCCACGCGGCATCCGACGCCGTCTCCTCGTGGTGGCTCAACCCCGACGGCACCTGGACGCGTCACGCCTACGGCCCCGACGGCGAGCGGCTCGAGGATATTCAGAGCACCCTGATGGCCCGGGCGCGTTCGCGCGTCAAGGGCCGTCACTGAGATGTCAGCGGGAGAGAAGCCATGTCATCGTCGTCGCGCGCCAAGCGCGCCAAGCGCGTCGTGCGCGCCGCCGGCGCGCTCGTGTGGCGCGAGCGCCACCATCGTCTCGAGGTTCTGCTCGTGCACCGCCCCAAGTACGACGACTGGTCCTTCCCCAAGGGGAAGGTCGAGCCGGGCGAGTCCGTGCGCACGTGCGCGGTGCGCGAGGTGGCCGAGGAGACCGGCGCCCGGATTGCCCTGGGCCAGCCCTTGGAGACGGTTCGCTACAAGATCTCCGATGGGCGCCGTAAGCACGTTCACTACTGGGCCGCACGCGAACTGCCCGACGAGGACCCGAGTGCGCGGGCCCGGGCCGCGGTCTCCCCGGCGTCGGCCCGTGAGATCGACGGCGTGGCATGGCAGCGCGCCAAGAAGGCCCGCGGACTGCTGACGCACGCGGTGGACCGCGATCTGCTGGGCAGTCTCGTGGACCTGTGGGAGGACGGCAAGCTCGACACGTGGACCTTCGTTCTCGTGCGCCATGCTCGTGCGGTCAAGCGCTCGGTGTGGAACCGGTCCAGGGCGAGCGACAAGCGCGACAAGGAGGTGGACGAGGCCACCCGCCCGCTCACCCGCGACCAGGGGGAGGTGCGCGCCCGCGCGCTCGTGCCGGTGCTGGCGGCCTACGGGGTAGGGCGGGTCGTGACCAGCCCGTGGCGGCGCTGCGCGGACACGGTGGCGCCCTACGCCCGGGCCGCGGGGCTCGACGTCGTCGCGCAGCCTGCCCTGACGGAGGCGGCCCACTCCCGTTCCCGCAAGGCGGCCCGCAAAGTCGTCTCCGAGGTGCTGCGCCACCGGGACGCACCGGTGGCACTGTGCACGCATCGTCCTGTGCTGCCCACGGTCATGAAGGTGATCTCCCAGTACGCGCCGGGCAAGCTGCTGCGGTCGGTGCCCGACCGGGACCCGTGGCTCAAAACGGGGGAGATCCTCGTGGTGCACATGGCCCGGCGGCCCCACGGGAAGATCCGGGCGGTGTCCATTGAGAAGCAGCGCCCGGTCCTGTCCGAGGGCCGCTGAGAGCCGAGGCCGCTTCGCTCGGAAGCCTCGCCGAGGAGCTAGCCGGCGACGAAGCCGCCCATGAGGCGCGCGATCGTGTACACCGGTGCGCCCAGGGCCAGGATCGGCACGATCGCGCTCGCCACCGCGGCGCGGCCGCCGGGCACCCACCGATGCGTCCACAGCACCCGGTTGGAGGCCGCCATGAGCACGCCCGCGACGAATCCCACCACCAGGCATGCGGCCGCCGATTGGAGAGCCGGCTCGATACCGACGTGGCTGGGCCCGAAGAACCCCACCGTCGCCAGCGCGCCTCCGGCCACGGCCGCCACGAGTGTGGGCACCGTCAGGGTCAACGCCTCCAGAACGGTGGCGCGCACTTCGAGCACCGTCAGCAGCGCGCCGGTGAACAGCGACAGCGCGCAGGGGACGATGACCGCCGGGTCGGCCAGACCCGGGGTCAGTGCGCACCAGGCGGCGCCCGAGACCATGATGAGGCACCCGGTCACGGTCGCCGACAGGTCCTCTACGAGGTCCTCGCGTCCGTCGTGGCGGGCCATCTGTGAGATGAAGGCCGTCGGCACACTCAGCGCCATGACCACGCCCGCGATCCCGTAGTCCCCGCGCAGGGCGACGGCGACGGCCGCCGTGAGCCCGGTCAGGCAGACTACGGCCGTCGCGCCCTGGTCGTGCTGGGAGCGGACCAGGGCGGGCCAGCCCTGCGCGGTGAGCGGGACGAGCAGGGCCACGACGATGAGCCTCATCCACGCCGGCAGTACCGCGGAGACGGCCAGCAGCAGCGGCACGACGCCGGCCGTGGCCAGGCGCGTCCAGGCCGGGTCGACCAGGCCGGGTTCGATCGGGTGGTGCCCGCCGCGGCGGGTGCCGTAGGCGCCGGGCTCCGTCGTCGCCCCCGGGGAGGACGGCGAGGCGGAGCTCGGCGAGGCGAAGGCGTCCTGGGTGTTCACGGAGGCATCGTCCCATACCTGAAACATGGGGATGTGGTTCACTGACATCCGGAGCCCACCGGGGAGCGGAAGGAGTCCTGAGCATGCGTGTCATCATGTTCACCCGTGAGGATGATGTCTCCACTGTTCTCCCGTCGGCCTCCTTCCTGGACTTCAGCGTTGACTGCCGCCCCCCCGCCCCCGCCTCCTACAGCACCGTGGATGACGCCGACGTCGTCATGATCGACGCCCGCGGGGACCTCATGCGGGCGCGGGCCCTGTGCCAGCTTCTGAGCGGCCCGATGGACTGCCCGCCGATCATCCTGGTCGTGGCGGAGGGCGGCGCCGCCGCCGTCCAGCCCGACTGGGGCGCCGTTGACTTCGTCATGGCCGGGGCGACGCCGGCCGAGCTCTCCGCTCGCCTGCGGCTGCTGAGCACTCGGGCGGTCGTTCCCGAGCAGGTCGGCGACGACCAGATCGAGGTCGGCGACCTCGTCATCGACGTGACCGCTTACACGGCTCGCATCCGCGGGCAGATCATCGATCTGACCTACAAGGAATTTGAGCTGCTGAAGTACCTTGCCCTCAATCAGGGGCGGGTGCTGACCCGCGAGGTGCTCCTGGATGAAGTGTGGGGCGAGGACTACATCGGCGGTTCGCGCACGGTCGACGTTCACATCCGCCGTCTGCGCGCCAAGCTCGGCACCGAGCACGATCATCTTATCGGCACGGTGCGCAATGTCGGCTACCGCCTCGACGCCCCCGACGAGGAGTAGGCGGCGACTGGCGCCGACTCGCCGGTTCGCCGACACTCCGCGGATGGCGGACGGTTTCGGACGAGCCGTGAAGCGCCTGTATCCTGGTGGCGGCGTCGGGCCGCGACGGGCCCCGGGCTCCACCTCAAGCCGCCGCGAGCGGCATTCGCGCCGACTGGCGCTCTCCGGCCCGACGTCCTCATCCCCGCTTCATCGCGTTCGTCGCGCCGCGGCCGGTGGGCGCGGTCACGGCGGGCCGTTGGCCGGGCACGTACTCTGCGGGCATGGCATTCACGCTTCCCGACGATCTGGCGCCCGAGATCTACCCGCTGGCCTGGCTGATCGGCACGTGGCGCGGTTACGGCATTCTCACCTACGGCGAGACCGTGCCCGAGCAGGCCGTGGCTCAGCAGATGGTCTTCGACCACGACGGCGGCCCCTACCTGCGCCAGCGCACGACGGTGTGGACTGTGGACGCCGATCGCTCCCGGGACCTCGACTTCGAAACGCCCGGACTGGAGGGCTTCTCGCGCCTGGCGCCCGCTCGGGTCTGGTCCGCGGAGACCGCGTATTGGCGGCCGGTCGGTCGGGAGGAGGCGGATGCCGACGGCGCCGATGGCGGCCTCGACGCGGCCTCATCGAGATCGCCGGACGTTCCCGTCACCTCCCTCGAGCTCGTCTCGGCTGACCCCGCCGGACATGTCGCCGTGTGGGAGGGCTGGATTCAGGGACCGCGCGCCCAGGTCGGCACTCAGGCGGTGGGCCGCACCCGTACTGCCGCCGCTCTGACTGAGATGACCCGGATGTTCGGGCTCGTGGGCGGCGACCTCATGTGGACCCAGGACATGGCGGCCTTCGGTGTCGAGGAGCTGACGACCTACGCCTCGGGCCGGCTGGGCCGGGTCCCGGGCCCCGACGAGCCGGCTGACGACCCGAGCGCGGCCCTGCGCGCAGCCATCGCCGCCGACCAGGCTGACGGTTCGGCCGGGCCCCGGGCCGAGGGGTGGGCCTGATGCGGCAGTCCCCGCTCCTGAACCGCCCGGGCGCGGTTCCCAACGCCGTCGGCGATCCTGATGAGCCCGTCCCCGCCCACTACGGCGACCCTCTGCGCGAGCAGAGGCTCCTGGTCGGCGGGGCCGCCGTGACCGCACTGGCCCGCGACGTCGTCGTCGTGTCCGGCCCCGATCGGTTGAGCTGGCTGACGACCCTGTCCAGCCAGGTGCTCACCGGCCTCGTGCCCGGTGACGGCGGCGTCGAGACACTCATCCTGGACGCTCACGGGCACATCGCCCACGCGCTGGCCGCCCTTGATGACGGCCGGACGCTCCGGCTCGTCACCGAGGCCGGACGGGGCGCCGCTCTGGCTGAGCATCTTCAGCGTATGCGCTTCATGCTGCGCGTCGAGGTTGTCGCAGCCGGGGACCTCGCCGTGCTGGCGGCCATGGGCGGTGGAGCGGACGCCCTGGACGGGGCCGCGCGGCGCGTGCGGCTCGCTCGGCTCGGTGGAGGAGCGGGCTCCGATCCCGCTGGACCCGATGCCGCTGACCCGGACGCCGCGGACCGCGGCGGCCCGGGCGCGTGGCGCGACCCGTGGCCCGGTGTCGTCCCGGGCGGCACCAGCTACGACGTCGGCCTCGCCCGTGCCCATCCGGGCGCCTTCTGGCGGGCGGGTCTCGTGATCGTGCCCGTGGACGCGGTCGGCGAGGTCGTTGACGACTTCCTGGCGGACGGGCCGGGGCGAGCCCTGGCTGGGTCGCTGGCCTGGGAGGCGCTGCGCATCGAGGCGGGGCGACCGCGCTGGGCGCGCGAGGTCGACGAGCGGACCATCCCCCACGAGCTCGACTGGCTGCGCACGGCCGTCCATCTGACCAAGGGCTGCTACCCGGGGCAGGAGACGATCGCCCGCACTCTCAACCTGGGGCGGCCGCCACGCCGCCTGACGATCCTTCAGCTCGACGGGTTGACCGGCCGGCTGCCCGCGCCGGGCGCCGTCGTGCGCCTGGGGGAGCGCGCCGTGGGGTCGGTGACCTCGGTGGCCCGTCACCATGAGCTGGGGCCGATGGCTCTCGCCCTGCTGCGTCGGAGTGCGCCGGTGGACGCCGCCCTCACGGTGGACGCGGCCGAGGAGGCCGGTCCCGGATCCGCCGGGGCCGGGCCGGGCGGCGGCTCCGGGGCGGCCGCCCGCGTGGACGCCGTTCAGGAACCGCTCGTCTGCCCGGACGGCAAGGCGCAGGCCAGCCCGGCTCAGCGCCCGGGGGCCGGGCTGCGCAAGAGCCTGTTGCACTGACGGCGGACACATGCCGGCCTCCGGGCACGGGGCCGCACGACCGGTAGGGTGGATGCGTGATTGCTCTCGCCATGACCGCGTCCTACCTGAGTCACGCCGTGATGTGGATCTGGCACGTCGCCCAGCTCTGCGCCGTCGGCCTGGGCGTGTGGGCGCTCATCGATACCGTCCGGCGTTCGGACCAGCACTTCATCGCCGCCGACAAGCGCACCAAGAGATTCTGGCTGGCCGTCAACGCCGTCGGGGTGGCGGTGGTCGCGCTCATGGGGGCGGCCTCGATGCTCGGCCTGCTCGGCGTGGTCGCCAATGCCGTCTACCTCGCGGACGTGCGCCCGGCGCTGAACTACTACAGGTCCGTGCGAGTGCGCTCACGAATCCGCAGGCCCGGACGGGGCGATTCGGGGCGCGGCGCCGGCGGCCGGCGGCGCTGATGCGCGCGGTCCTTCAACGTGTCGCCCGCGCCGCTGTACGCGTCGACGACGGCGGCGGACCGGTCGTCGTCGGGGAGATTCCGCGGCCGGGTCTGCTCGCGCTCGTGGGCGCCACGCATGACGACGGTCCCGAGCAGGTCGCCACCATCGCCCGCAAAATCGCCGAGCTGCGCCTGTTCGACGGTCCGGGTGAGGACGGCGGCGCACCGGGTCATGAGGTGAGCGTCAGCGACCTGAGGGCGCCGGTGCTCGTCGTCCCCCAGTTCACCCTCTACGCGGACGTGCGCAAGGGGCGCAGGCCCTCATGGAACGCGGCCGCGCCCGGGCCGGTGGCGGAACCGCTTGTCGAGGCGGTCGTGGCGGCGCTGAGGGCCCGCGGCCTGGAGGTCGCCACAGGGCGCTTCGGCGCGCACATGATCATCGATATGGAGGCCGACGGGCCGGTGACGATCCTCGTGGAGGCGTGAGGGGCCGGGGCCCTCGGCCCGGGTCTCGATGACGCCCTGCCTGCCCTGCGCCGGCCGGGTAATGAGGCGGGTGCCGCGGGGACGAATAGGGGCGCGGGTCGCGTCGGCGCAGCGTGCTTTTGCGGGCAGGGTTCCGAGAGCGTCGGACGAGTAGGGTGTCGGCGTGGAGGCGCTCGCGGACGTGATCGTGTTGGAGCTGCTGATAACCGGCCGCCCCTGCTCGTCGAGATCATCGCCGGTGTACCCGATGGACCCCTTGGCCGTGGTGACCGGGGGTGCGAAGATGCGCCCATGAGTGATATGAATGACATGAGCGACGGAGAGGTCGCTGATGGTGCCGATGATTCGGAGAAGAGCCGCGCCGCACTGACCGTCCGTTCGACGAGCATCGGGTCCGACGGACGCTTCGCCGTCGAGTGCACCGGGCGCGGCGACGACGTCTCGCCCGGCCTGCAGCTCGACGGACTCGATCCGCGTGCCCGCACCCTGGCGGTCACGCTCGAAGACCTCACCCACCCCCTCTTCGGCACAATGGCCCACTGGCTGGCGTGGAACATCCCCGCGGGCGGGCTGATCCCGCCGGCGATCCCCTCCGGCCGCACCGACCCGTCAACAGGAGTCGTCCAGGGACTCGCCTACGGACTGCACCGGTATCGAGGGCCGAAGCCTCCTCGCGGCCGTACCCACACCTACCGCTTCACGGTGTACGCGCTGGACTGTGAGCTGACGGTCTCGTCGTTGACCCGTCTGGCCGGGCTCCGGCGTGCGATCAAGGGGCATGTCCTCCAGCGAGCGACCCTCGAGGGCGTCTTCGAGTAGGGGCGGGCGAGCCGCGTCGCGGGCCGGCCGACGACGGCGCACCGACCCGGGGAACAATCGGTGGCGGGTGGGCGTCCACCGTCCGGTGGATGCCTGTGTGGTCCGGGCGGTCGCTACCGGGGCCGGAGGCGGCGGCGAAGACTTGGGGCCATGACAACACCGACAGCGCAGACCGCGCACCCCTCGCCCACGGCGATCAGCGTCAACCAGCTCACCAAGTCCTACGGTTCCAAGCGCGTCCTGGACGGCCTCGATCTCACGGTCCCCACCGGGTCCGTTCTGGCGCTTCTGGGTCCCAATGGCGCCGGTAAGACCACCACCGTCGAGATCCTCCAGGGCCTGCGCCGCCGCGCTGGCGGCACCGTTTCGGTCCTGGGGGAGGACCCCGCCCGCGCCGGCCGGGCGTGGCGGGCGCGTATCGGCGTGGTCTCCCAGTCCTCCACCGATATGGGCGACCTGACGGTCACCGAGGCCGTTGAGCACATCTCCCGCTTCTACGCCGAACCGGCTGATACGGCCGAGACCGTCGCACGGGTCGGTCTCGCCGACGACGCCCGCACCCGGGCCTCTCGTCTGTCCGGTGGACGGCGGCGCCGCCTCGATGTGGCTCTGGCGATCATCGGACGTCCCGAGCTGCTCTTCCTCGATGAGCCCACCACCGGCTTCGACCCGGAGGCGCGCCGCGAATTCTGGGGCCTCGTGGAGGACCTGGCCGATGACGGCACGACCGTGCTGCTGACCACCCATTACCTGGACGAGGCCGCCCACCTGGCCGATGATGTCGCCGTCGTCCTGGGAGGAAGGATCGTGGCGCAGGGCGCGCCCGCCGACCTGGCTCGCGGCGAGGGCGAGGTCACGGTCTCCTGGCTCGAGGACGACGAGCAGCGCAGCGTGCGCACCATCGCCCCCACCGCTGTCGTCCGCGGCCTCATCGAGCGGCTCGCGGGGCCCGGCGGCGAGGTCCCCGGCCTCCAGGTGACCGCCCCGAGCCTGGAGGACCGCTACCTCGAGCTCGTCACCGCTCACGAGACCGCTGCTCGTCGGACCGCCGCCGTCGCGACCGCAGCCTGACAACCGGATCACCAGCCGATACTCTCCGAAGGATTTCTCCTTGATGACTGCCGCCACCGTTTCCATTCCCGTCCCCCCCGTCTCCTCAGCACCAGCCTCATCGGCCGCCCGTCTCCTGCGGGCTCCCGCGGGCGGCCTGAGGATCATGAGCGCCCTGGTCCGCGCCACGCTGCTCGGTTTCGTGCGCGAACCGGTCGGTTTCGTCATGCAGTTCCTCTACCCGCTGTTCATGCTCTTCATCTTCCACGCGGTCTTCCCCGGAGAGCTTTTCGCCGGCGTGTCCTACGCCCAGTACCTGCTGCCGGCGATGGTCACCACCGGGATCATGACCACCTGCCTGCAGAACCTGGCGGTGACCGTGGCCGGGGAGCGCGAGAACGGTGAGCTCAAGCGCCTGGCGGTGCTGCCCACCCCGTCGTGGGCGCACGTGGCGAGCAAGTGCGCGTCCAACACGATTCTCGCCCTGCTCAACGCCACTATGCTCGTTCTCGTGGCCCGCTGCGTCCTGGACATCGATCTGCCCGGCACCGCCCGCGCCTGGGGGCTGCTCGCCGCCACCATCGTCCTCATGGTCGCCACCTGCACCGCCCTGGGCCTGGCCATCGGTCGCACCCGCCCCACTCAGCGGGCCGCCTCCGCCCTGGTCACCCCCATCGTCCTCGTCCTCCAGTTCGTCTCCGGCATCTTCTTCCCCCTGGCTCAGCTGCCGACCTGGATGGTCGACGCCTTCTCCGTCCTGCCGGTGCGCTGGTCGGCCGAACTCATGCGCGAGGCCTTCCTGCCCTCCACCTTCGCCGTGGCCGAGCCCACCGGCGCCTGGGAGACCGGCAAGGGCCTGGCCGTCGTCGTCGCCTGGTTGGCGATCGGCGTCGTCGCCGCCATCGTCATCACCCGTCGCGATACGGTCGACCGGTGAGGGAACCCGCCATGAGGGACATGCAGGGCATGAGGGGCGCAGCCTCCGCCGCCCCCGCCCCGAGCCGGCCCGCACCCGTCGCACTGGCGGAGGCGGGCCGGCGCCCGTGGTGGCTCAACCTCTTCATCATCCGACGGCGCATCAACCTGCTCGGCCTCGTGCGCGCCCCCGACGACCCCGGTCGTCACCGCGTCGCTCTCATCATCATCTGGGCGGGGGCCGGGGCCGTGCTCCTCGCGGTGCTGTCCAGCGGCTGGGCGACCATCCTGTTCTTCGTCGTCTATCCCCTTCTATGGGCCGTCCACCGCACCCGTCGCTCCGGTGTGGTGGCGACCGTCATCTTCTCCGTCGGCATCGGCGCGATGATGCTGGTGCGGCCGGACCACGACTGGATCCGTGCCGCCGCCAACGGCGTCCTGTCCTGCCTGTTCTCCCTGTTCATCGGCCTGTGGTTCTGGCGCCTCTACGACGTCTCCGCCGTCCTGGCCTCCGCCTTGGACAGTGAGCGCGTCGCCCGCGAGACTCTGGCCGCCGCCCAGGCCGAGCTCGCCGCTGCCGAGCGCGCCGCGGGCCGGGCCGCCGAGCATCAGTACTGGGCCCGCGAGGTCCATGACACCCTCGCCCAGGGATTCATCTGCGTCATCACCCTGGCCCAGGCCGCCCGCACCGAGTTGATTCGGGGCCGCGCCGACGAGGCCGTCACCCGCCTGGACCAGATGGAGGCGCTCGCCCGCGACAACCTCGCCGAGACGCGCGCCCTCGTCGCCGGCGAGGGCCCCTCCGCCCTGCGCTCGGGCGACCTGCCCCGGGCCCTCCGACGGCTCGTCGACGCCCAGAGCGAGCCCGGGCGCACCATTGGCATCGACCTCCGCCTCCCCCCGGGGCTGGCGCGACCGATCGAGGTCGTCGTCCTGCGAACCGTCCAGGAGGCCCTATCCAACATCGCCCGCCACTCCGATGCCGCACGGGCGCAGGTTCTCATCGGCACCGAGCGTCTGGGAGCGGTCCGCGAGCTCGTCATCACGGTGACCGACGACGGCGTGGGCACGGGCGGACGGGCCGAGGGAACCGGGCTGACGGGAATGCGCTCGCGCGTCGAGTCCCTCGATGGCACTCTCACCGTCGACCCCGCTCACGCCCCCGACGCGGACGGACGCACCGGGACCACTATTGAAGCGAGAATCCCACTGTGAACACTCCGCCCGCTCCCTCCGGCCCCCGAACCGGCCCGAGCCAGCACCGGGAGTCCTTCCCCGTCAGGCTCCTCGTCGCTGATGACCATCCCGTCGTACGCTCCGGGATCGTCGGCATGCTCTCCTCCGAGGAGGGCCTCGAGGTCGTCGGCGAGGCCGCCGACGGCGCCGAGGCGGTCGAACTCGCCGCCGGCCTCGTCCCCGACGTCGTCCTCATGGATCTGCGCATGCCCGTTCTCGACGGCGTCGAGGCCGCCCGGCGCATCCTCGCCCTGCCTCACGCGCCCCGCGTCGTCGTCCTGACCACCTACGACACCGACGGCGACATCCTGCGGGCCGTCGAGGCCGGCGCCATCGGCTACCTTCTCAAGGACTCCCCGCGCGAGGACATCCTCGAAGCGGTGCGCGCGGCCGCCGCGGGCCGCAGCGCGCTGAGCCCGTCGGTGACCACGCGTCTGGTGGGAGCCGCCCGCGGGACCGGTGGCTCCGCCGGGTCCGGTCGCGGCGCGAGCGCGGGCGCGCCGGTGACCCTGTCCCCGCGTGAGCGCGAGGTCCTGACCGCCGTCTCCCGAGGCCTGTCCAACAGCCGGATCGGCCGTGAGCTGTACATCACCGAGGCCACGGTGAAGACTCACCTGCTGCGCATCAACAACAAGCTCGGCGTCGACTCCCGCACGGCCGCCGTCACCGAGGCGCTCAGGCGGGGGCTGCTGGATCTGGGGTGAGCATCTTCTGACGTCTTTTTCGCAGGGCGGCCCTCCGCTTCGCTTGCGGCTATGCAGGAGAGGGCGAACCCGCGAAGCGGGCGGAATACCATGGCTCCTATGGATCGTTCGCAGCGCCGCATCGCCTTCGTCACGACCACCGGCGTCGGCTTCCTCGGGGCCGTGGCGCTGGCCGCTCGCGCCCTCCGCCCGCGAGGGGACGACTCGTCTCCGCTGCCCGGCGACGACCTGGTGCCCGGGGCGACCATCGTCGAGACCCACCAGATCGACATTGACGCCCCGGCAGCGACGATCTGGCCCTGGTTGGTGCAGCTGGGCTACGGGCGCGGCGGCTTCTACAGCTTCGACCTGCTCGAGCGTCTGGCGGGCGTGGGGATGACCAATGCTCGACGCATCGAGCCGCAGTGGCAGGACCTTGCCGTCGGCGATCAGGTGCGCCTGGCCGCCGACGCCGCCCTGGTCGTCGCGCGCCTGGAGCCCGAACGCTGCCTCGTCCTGTCCTCCGATGGCGGTGCCGCGCCGCCCGGGGCGGGCATGGACTTCGACTTCTCCTGGGCCTTCGTGCTCGATGAGCCCGGCGGGCTCGGCTCGGGCGGTTGCCGCCTGCGGATCCGGGAGCGCTACCGGCCCCGCCGGGGTGCGACGACGGCGGTGGTGCGGGCGATGCGCCCTGTCGCCAGGCTCATGACCTACGGGATGATGTGGGGCCTGCGCAGACGCTGCCGAGCTTGAGTCGTTCACGCTCAACCCCGGCTCACGCCCACTGCGAACAGGGGCATGACGACCCCGTCGGCACAGTTAGCCTTGTCAGCACGTGCCCAGAGCCCCGTTATGCCATCCCCAGGCGCAGGCGGGCGCACCGATCGACCGCATGTGCCGAGGAGAAACCAGCGATGTTCGAACGCTTTACCGACCGCGCCCGCCGCGTCGTCGTCCTGGCTCAGGACGAGGCTCGGGCGCTCAACCACAACTACATTGGCACCGAGCACCTCCTCCTCGGCCTCATCCATGAGGGCGAGGGGGTCGCCGCCAAGGCTCTGGAGTCGATGGACATCTCCCTGGACGCCGTGCGCGGCCAGGTCGTCGAGATCATCGGCGAGGGTCAGTCCGCGCCCAGCGGTCATATCCCCTTCACCCCGCGCGCCAAGAAGGTCCTCGAGCTTTCGCTGCGCGAGGCCCTCCAGTTGGGCCACAATTACATCGGCACAGAGCACATCCTGCTCGGTCTGCTGCGCGAGGGCGAGGGCGTGGCCGCTCAGGTTCTGACCAAGCTCGGCGCTGACCTGTCCACCGTCCGTCAGACCGTCATGCAGATGCTCTCCGGCTACGAGGGCAAGGAGACCGTCACGGCGGGCGGATCCGGCAAGGAGGGCGTGCCCTCCGGCTCCGCGATCCTCGATCAGTTCGGGCGCAACCTCACCGCTGCCGCGCGCGAGGGCAAGCTCGATCCGGTCATCGGGCGTCACAAGGAGATGGAGCGCGTCATGCAGATCCTCTCCCGGCGCACCAAGAACAATCCCGTCCTCATCGGCGAGCCGGGCGTGGGCAAGACCGCCGTCGTCGAGGGCCTGAGCCAGGCCGTCGTCCACGGCGACGTCCCCGAGACGCTGCGGGACAAGCAGCTCTACTCCCTGGACATGGGCTCGCTGGTGGCCGGTTCGCGCTACCGGGGCGACTTCGAGGAGCGCCTCAAGAAGGTCCTCAAGGAGGTGCGCACCCGCGGCGACATCGTCCTGTTCATCGATGAGATCCACACCCTCGTCGGGGCCGGGGCCGCCGAGGGCGCCGTCGATGCCGCGTCCATCCTCAAGCCCATGCTGGCCCGCGGCGAGCTTCAGACCATCGGCGCCACCACCCTGGAGGAGTACCGCAAGATCGAGAAGGACGCCGCCCTGGAGCGCCGCTTCCAGCCGGTCACGGTGGACCAGCCCTCCATTGAGGAAACCATCGGCATCCTCAACGGCCTGCGCGACCGTTACGAGGCTTTTCATCGCGTCGTCATCACCGACGAGGCCATCGAGGCCGCCGCCAAGCTCGCCGATCGCTACATCAATGACCGCTTCCTGCCCGACAAGGCCATCGACCTCATCGACGAGGCGGGGGCGCGTCTGCGCATCCGCCGCATGACGGCGCCGCCCGAGCTCCGTGAGATCGATGATCGCATCGCCGAGGTCAAGCGCGAGAAGGAGTCCGCGATCGATGATCAGGACTTCGAGCGCGCTGCCGCTCTGCGCGATGATGAGCGCCGCCTGGCCGAGGAGCGCGAGAACAAGGAGGAGGCCTGGAAGACCGGCGATCTCGACCAGGTCGCCGAGGTCGACGAGAGCCTCGTCGCCGAGGTTCTGGCCATGTCCACCGGCATCCCGGTCGTCAAGATCACGGAGGCCGAGTCGGCCAAGCTGCTCAACATGGAGGCTGAGCTCCACAAGCGCATCATCGGTCAGGACAAGGCCATTCAGGCCCTGTCCAAGTCGATCCGCCGTACCCGTGCCGGCCTGAAGGACCCCAAGCGTCCCGGCGGCTCCTTCATCTTCGCCGGCCCCACCGGTGTCGGCAAGACCGAGTTGGCCAAGGCGCTGGCCGAGTTCCTCTTCGACGACGAGGACTCCCTCGTTCAGCTCGACATGTCCGAGTTCGCCGAGAAGCACACGGTTTCGCGGCTGTTCGGCGCGCCCCCCGGCTACGTCGGCTACGACGAGGGCGGTCAGCTCACCGAGAAGGTGCGCCGCAAGCCCTTCTCCGTCGTCCTGTTCGACGAGGTCGAGAAGGCCCATCCGGACATCTTCAACTCCCTGCTTCAGATCCTGGAGGACGGCCACCTGTCCGATGCCCAGGGGCGCGAGGTCGACTTCAAGAACACCGTCATCATTATGACGACCAACCTCGGCAGCAAGGACATCGGTAAGTCCGTGGCCACGGGCTTCCAGTCCACTGAGGGCGGCACTATGGACTACGAGGAGATGAAGGCTCACGTCAACCGCGAACTCAAGCAGCAGTTCCGGCCCGAGTTCCTCAACCGCGTGGACGATCTCATCGTCTTCCCCCAGCTGACCAAGGACGAGGTCCGCCAGATCGTCGACCTCATGATCACTCAGCTCGACAGGCGTCTGGTCGATCAGGAGATGACGATCGTCCTGACCGACGCCGCCAAGGAGCTTCTGGCCGAGCGCGGCTTCGATCCGGTGCTCGGGGCCCGTCCGCTGCGCCGTGCCATCCAGCGCGACATCGAGGACGCCCTGAGCGAGAAGATCCTCTTCGGTGAGATCGAGCGCGGCCAGAAGGTCGTCGTCGACGCCGAGGGCGAGGGCATTCTGGGTGAGTTCACCTTCCACGGCGAACCATGGGACCCTCGGGTCGGCTCCGACCCGTTGAGCGCGGAGGTCGCCGCCGAGGAGGATGCGGAGGCAGTCGTCGACACCGTGGGCGCGACCCAAAGTGGACCGGGGGAGCCCTGACTCCCATGTGACTCCTGTTACCCCGGATCGGCGACGACTCGTGCCGGTCTGAGAACGCCGGAGGCGATGCGCTCTTGACGGGGCGCATCGCCTCCGGCGTTCTGCCGCGCGTTCCCCGTCGGTCCCTTCATCGGACCGGGTCCTGCTCGGCGTCCGATCCCCCGCCCCGGTGAGAAACGCCCGAATAGATCTTTGAGACGGCTGAGCGAACAATTGTTACGCTAATGTGACTCCAACGCCGGGCGGAGCGGGTCAGCGGCGCACGTCCCTGGTGCTGATCGGCTTCCCGGTTCGTTGACGATGGATCGAATGATGCGACGAGAACCCCTGAACAAGCTTTATACGATCGCCCCGACGGGCACCACGGTCAACTCCCGGCACGCCAGCGCGCGTGCGCGGTGGGTGCCCGTCTTCCTGGCGGTCGTCGCGACGGAGGGGGTCCTCGTCCTGACGGCGCTGGGCGCTTCGACGGCAGCCATGGTCCTCGCCCTGGTCGTCCTCATCCTGATATCACTGGTGCTGCTCACGGCGCCGCCCGCCGACTCGGCCAGTGCGAGCACGGAGGAGTCCGTCGTCGAGGCCCGGGCCCGGGCGCGTGCCCTGGCCGCCTTCGAGGCCCAGGACCGCTCGGGTCGAGCACGCGCCCGGGCGCTGTGGACGATGCTGCAGGCGATGTCCCCCGCCATCCTCCTGGGTCTGGGTTACCCGATGGTCAGCTCCCAACTCGCCAGTCACGATGTCGGGGGAGTGCACCTGTCCTCCCTGGTCCTGTCCGTCTCCGTCGCCGTGCCGTGGCTCAGCCAGGTCGCGGGCACGCCCGTCTACCGGCTCGTCGGCGAGATCTCGTACGCGAGCGGCACCAGCGCCGCCTACCGTTTCGCGCGCATGTGGCCCGCGCTCGTGGTGCTGGTCGTCCCCCCCGTCCTGCTCGTGGCCGCCCTGGTCGTTCTGACCACCGGCTGGTCGACGACGGCGATGGCCGCCTACCTCGTACTGGCGCTGATGAACATGCTCTTCGTCCAGTCGCTCGTCGTCGCCGATATCGCGGGCAGCCGCGGACGCTGGACGATCGGCTGGGTCGCCTACGCGATCGTCCTGCTCATCGCGCCCACCGTCTGGATCCTCCCGCCGCTGGCGGGCCTGATCAGCCAGATGGTCCTCATGGGCCGGGCCCTGGGCGGGCTCGCTCACCCGATGTCGGTGCCCCTGCGCCCCTTCCTCGCCGACACGGCCCGGGGCCTGATCATGGGCGGCGTCCTGTGGTCCGACAAGCTCTTCATGTTCCTGGTCAATGGAACCGATTTCGAGATCGTCGTCGTCTATCTCTGCCTCCAGCCCGCGGTCGTCGCCTATTCCTATTATTTCGCGGTCACCTCGCCGAGGATCAATCGCGCTGTCGCCCACTTCCAGACCGAGCTCACTGATGCGAGCATGGACAGGCTGCATGATCAGGGCAGGTTTTTGCGGCGCACCGTCACCGCCTCCCTGCGGCGCGCCGTCGTCGTGGGCGTCGTGAGTGTGGGGGTCGCGGTCCTCACCGCGGCCCTCCTCAGCGGGAGCGGGACGGCCATCGGAGGGCTCGGTGCCATCGGCGTCCTGAAGGTGGCCGTTATCGCCGCCGCCAGCCTTCTGCTGACCGTGCTCACACTCCTGGCCTACGAGATCGAGCACGTGGGGGACCGCACCGGCGGGCTCGTACTGTCGAGCATCCATCTGGCCGCCGCGCTGGGCCTGTTCATCGGGCTCGGCTCCCACGCCGTCCGGGCCTACGCAGCAGTCGGTCTCGTCGATCTCGTTCTGGTGGTGGTGGCGTTGACCGTGTACCGGTCGCGGTGGAGGTCACCGGAGTACGCGTTCTTCTGGGGAAAGGCACTGTCGTGGTAGACGTGGTGAAGAGCAACCAGGACGTCGTGCCGCAGGACGGCGAACGCCCCCGCCCCGACGGCGTCCCTCTGGACGGACGCTACGAGGATGTCGATGTGGCCATCGTCATGGAGTCCACCTATCCGTACCTCAAGGGCGGCGTGAGCGCCGTCGTCCATGACATCATCACCGGTAATCCTGACCTGCGCTTCGGCATCATTCACATCGCCTGGTGCTCCACCTCGCCGCTGAAGGACCTGTACACCATGCCCTCCAATGTGGCGTGGGTGCGGGTGGTCTACCTGTCGATGGAGGAGCATGAGGACTTCCTGCGCACCAGGCCGCAGGACCTGCACATGGGACGCCGGGACCGCCGGACGCTGGCCCGGCGGCTGGTGTCCGCCCTGCGTTCACTGGCCGAGGATGCCGACCCCGGGCCGTTGTGGGACCTGATCACCGACGGCATGGCCGCCTCGACCCGTCGCTACCCGCTGTGGGCCCTGCTCGGCACGCAGGAGTTCATGGAGGTCTACCGCGAGTCCATGCCGTGCCTGGGCATGAGCATGGCCGACCTGTTCTGGCTGCTGCGCGACTTCTTCTCCCTGGCCTACGCGGTGCTCTCCGAGACCATGCCGCGGGCCGCCGTCTACCACGCCCATACCACCGGCTACGCCGCGCTTCTGGCCGCCAATGCGGCCCGCGAGCACGGCACCTCCTACCTGCTGACCGAGCACAACCTCTACGTGCGCGACACCGTCAACACGCTCCTGGGCCGCCGCATGGATCAGATCGTCACGCTGGCGGACTACCGGTTCTTCGACGTCACGCCCCGTGAGCGCATGTGGATGGCCTGGTGGCTGGAGATGGGGCGTATGTGCTATCCGACCGCTTACACGACCACCTACCTCTACCCGGCGGCCGTCGAGGAGGCCCGGGCCCTGGGCGGTGACCCGTCCAAGGCCGTCGTCATCCCCAACGGGGTCGTCGTCGAGGAGTTCGACGCGGCTTACGCGGCGCGTCGTGCCGTGACCGGTCGGATCCGGGCCGAGGGAGCGGACGAGCACCTGTGGCGGCTCGTCTACATCGCGCGCGTCGTGCCCATCAAGGGGCTCATGGACCTCATCGAGTCCATACGGATCCTGCGCGACCGGGGCTGTCGGATTCATCTGGACGTGTGCGGCCCCACCGAGCACGTGCCGGAGTACTACGAGCGGTGCCGGGCGCGCATCGTCGAGCTCGACCTGGCCGAGCTCATCACCATCCGCGGCACAGTCAAGGTCCGCGAGTGTCTCACCGAGTTCGATCTGTTCCTTCTGCCCTCCTACAACGAGGGCCTGCCGGTGGTCTCCCTGGAGACCATGGGGGCGGGCATCCCCACGGTGAGCACCGACGTCGGGGCGGTGCGCACCGTCGTCGAGACCGAGGTCGTCGGCCCGGACGGGAGATCCTGGGGGCCGTGCGGTCTGGTCATCCCGCCGGGCGACCCGACGGTCATGGCCGACTGCGTCCAGCGAATCATCGGCGACATGGACTTCTACGAGCGTCTGAGCCTGGCGGCCAGGGGCAGAGTGGAGGCCGCCTACGACCTGCGGCGCGTCAACGCCTCCTACAACGAGATCTACCGGCGCGGCGGGGCCGGCCGTCGGGAGGTCAGGCGCAGGAGCAGACGGGGGGCGGGTCGCCGGGGCGCGGGCCGGGCCGCCCGGGTCGGACGGATCAGAGCCGGGCGCAGAACCGCCCCGGCAGCCGGAGGAGTCATCGCGCCGTCCGAGGCGTGGGAAGGAGGACATTCATGACATCGAGACGGGGGTCGGGGGCCTGGATCCGTTACGGGGGCGCTCTGAGCGAGGACGAGTTGGCCTTCGCCGCGGACCACTACCGGGCGGCGATCCTCCAGCCGTGGGAGACCGGGGCGGCGGCCCGCCTGAAGGACATGCGCGAGGACATGGTGGTCCTCGCCTACAAGTGCCTGTCGTCGGTGCGGGATTTCGAGCCGGCCGAGCGACGCGCCTCGGGCCTGAGCGCCGGCGAGGCCCGCCGGGGAGGCTGGCTGGCGCGCCGAGCCTCGGGGAATACGATCGAGTGGAGCACCTACTCGGGCCATTATCAGATGCGGGTGTGGGATGAGGCCTACCGGCGGCGCTGGACCGAACGGGTTCTGGAGGCCATGGTCGGCACCGCCTTCGACGGGGTCATGGCCGACAACGACGTCTTCGAGGATTATTACGGCATTGATCTGCCCGACTTGGATCCCGCCGACGCTTCGGCGCCCCGCAGTGCCGCCGGGCTGCGCGCCGCTTTGAGCGAGCTCGTCGACGACGCCGGGCGCGCGCTGAACGGTGAGGGACTGCTGCTCGTGCCCAACATCGCCGAGGCGCGCCGGGAGCCCGGGCGCTGGCGTCACCACGCCTCTTGGGGCGGTGGTTTCGACGAGTGTTGGCTCGGGTGGGGGGATGACTCCTTCTTCAGCGAGAACACGGCGCTCGCGCAGGTGTCGCAACTCAATGGTCCGGGGCTGAGCATCGTGCGCACCCCCTCGGGCGGGTCGGGGCCGCGTTTCGATGGATCCCCCTCCGCCCTGTACGGGCTGGCGGCGTTCTGGGTGTTCGGAGGGGGGCCCGACTACGTGCGGACTTCGGCGGATCCGCGGCCGGGGCGGTCGAGTTGGTCGGGGACGGCATCCCCGTCGCTCCCGCGCGGTGCCGCGCTGCGCGCCTACGCGGCCACGGGGGCCGACGACTACTCGCGGACTCCCTGGTTCCCGGCGCTGGATGCGGACCTCGGGGCGCCCCTCGGCGAGGCCACGAGGGACGACGGCGTGTGGCGCCGCGATTTCGAGGGCGGAGTGGCCGCCGTCGCGCTCGGCGAGGAGGGAGGCGGCACCGTGC
>ERZ772956.656-NODE-656-length-25267-cov-5.253332_pt1 | contig 25267 bp, 24 predicted proteins | sample MGYA00580683_ERZ772956 | MGnify/ENA primary metagenome ERZ772956 (study PRJEB29015, sample SAMEA2738077) | human oral metagenome | biome: human oral; feature: human-associated habitat; material: saliva | place: China | collected 2212 ... | reverse complement strand
TAGGAATATAAACAATGAAAATAATCAAACGTAACGGAACAACAGTCGACTTCGATGCTAGTAAAATTTATAATGCAATGTCTAAAGCAGCAAGTTCAGTGTATGTCGTATCTGACGACTTAGCTTATAACTTGCAACGAATTGCTCGTAGTATTGAATCGCAATTAAAGGAAAGTAAGGCAGATGTCCTTACAATTTCTATGGTACAGGCTTTGGTCGAAGAAAAGTTGCTCTCAGCGGGGTATCTCCACATTGCAGAGCACTACATTTCTTATCGACTACAACGTGATATTGAGCGAACTGATTATAAAGATAAAGTCATCGTTCATTTACGATTGGAGCAGGTTAGGTAGTATTACCAAATACTTTATTAGGAGTTATTTATGAACAAAATTAAATTGCTAGGTATTCTAGCCTTATCGTCAGTAGTCTTGGGTGCATGTTCTTTGCTACCTAACCATTCAAAAGGTTCTTCTGAAACAACTGAGCAAGTTGAAACTACTAGTGAAGCAGAAGCAACTAAAGAAAAGGTAACTAAGGACGCCACTATCCTCTTAGACTCAATCTTAACACAAGATGACACCAAATTCAAAAAGATTTACGGTGAGTCTTATGAGAAATGGTCTGATGCAGTTATTGCAGTGCAAACTAGCGAAAAGATTAAAGAAGATGGTCTTTCTCCAGCAGCTACTTACTCAGTTCAATGGATAAAAGACTTCCAAGTTGAGACACCAGAAGAAACTGTATCAGGTTTCCTAAAAACTCGTAGAGGTCTGTTCAAGAAAATCGAGAATTACGAAATTAAAGATGTTACTCTAGATGACTCTGGTAATTCTGCTACTGTAACTTTCAATTCTAGGAAATTACATTCTCTTGGTCTAGCATCTGCAGTAAGAACTGTGTTGACGGAACTTATTGGGGGTATCGATAACTTAGGTAAGTACAATACGGCAGGTAATACAAATGCTGACGTTAAGAAATTCCAAACTATTTTATCTTATTGGATTTTCCGTCACCTATACCATAATGACTTTAACATTTACTCTAATGTCGACTCTAACTTAGTAAAAACTCCGTACACATCTAACGATTACGATACGGAAATTAAACTTACTAAAGACAAAGACGGTAATTGGCTAATCTCCCAAGAAGATTACAAAACTCTTACAACTGAGTTGATAGACAGGTCTGAGGGGTATAGTTCTATCACTTATGACAAGCCAACCAAGAAATCTGATTCACTAGAAGATGAAGATAAGAAAGAGACTACTGAAAGTAAGTCAACAAAATCATCTGACAAGAAAGACGACAAGTCAACTAAGAAAGATAAAAATAGTAAAGCTAATGTTTAATTAGTATTAAGGTGCAAGTAGTTTGTTACGCAGACTACTTGCTTTTCTATTAAGACTGTGTTAAAATAATTGTATAGTTCAATTGGGGTATATTCCCTTAGTCGGCTAAATTATTGGAGGTGTTTAGTTTGGACATTCGTGTAATTGTAAAGGGTTGTGACGATAGTACAGAGTTTGAATTAGTTTGTACTAAAGAGCAATACGCTTTCTTAAAAGAGCTTGCAGATGCAACTCAAACGGTATCAACTTTTTCATGTATGCCTATTATCATATTACAGGATAATTCAGGAGAAGGGGAAGACGTTCCAACTAACTCAGATAACCTTAAATGGGTTGAAGAGGTAGACGAAAATGGGGACGAAAATTCTCACTATGTACTAGATACCACCAAACTTTAATATTAGGGGTTGAATTGGATTCGACAGGCATTCAAGGCTAAGAACTTCACTCCGTGTGGTGACGTTAACACCAAACCTAAATATAACTGCAAAAACAGTACAACCAGTTGGTATGGTAGCCTAAGCCTCGGCTTAGTTGCCTATCAACACAAGCAAATTACCATTTAAGGTGAGCGACTATCTGTAAGTGACGGTACAGTAGTAGCTATAAACCACGTCACTCGCTAGTAGGGGTATCTCAACCCTCTAGTTAAATTAGAGATATAGCTTTAGGGTTTGTGCATTTACCTAAAGTCGAATAATCAAATGTAGCAGAGTGCAATAGAGTTGTTAGTTGAGATTGTTTGGACGTGGGTTCGAAACCCACCAGCTCCATAAAGTAAAAACTGAAATGAGGTGTTCACTGTGGAACAACTATTTAAGAAAAGATACACAAAGAAAGGTGTAAGAGCTTTTGCAAAGAAGATAAATAACGATTTATTGGATGTACACATTGTGTTTTACCCTCAAAAAGTCAAAAGCAATCCCTTACTAGGGGGTAAGTTGTTTGCTGACTCACTAGATGATTTATACAACGAAACAGGTATAATGCCTACATGGACTTCCGTGGGTGTTCCCGAAAACTCTAAAGATGATAGCGATTCAAAGTTAGCTTTAGGGTATAAAGAGGTTGTCTTATGATTGCAGCTAGGCACAAACCAACACCTCTTTATGAGGAATATATGTCTTGCAAAGAGCTTATATCCATGTACAACTCAGTTGCTAATACAAACCACCCCAATTACAGGGTGTTTTCAACCGTAACCCACTTAGTGATTGAGGTTGCCTTAAAGAAGATAGCTATACATTTAGGTCTAGACGTATCAACTACATCACATAATGTTGGAGCTCTAATATTTGATATATCGTCTAAAGTAAACTATAAATCCAAGTTTCAGATTGGGTATGCAATTAAAGAACAACATCAGAAATATATTAGCAAAGGTGAATTTTTCTATTTACAGAAATTTCCTTATGATGCTTTGAGGTTCAATCGTAACATAGAGGTTGAAGTTCCTACGGTAGAGTATTTAAGTCATCTTGCAAAGTTAGTTTTGAATGAGTTAGAATTGGTAGAAAGAGAGCGTTCAAGACGTATTTCAAGGTAGTAAACTTTCTTTTACATAAACCTTAGTTTAGTATTTAATTCTACTTGCCTTATATCCTAAGGTGTGTTAAACTAGTATTATCTTAGCTAGGGGTACTCGTTATCCCTTACTCAGCATCATTCGTCTAACGGTAAGGCACAAACGTTGCAAGCGTTTGAAATGGGGTTCGATTCCTCTATGGTGCATTGTGTTATTTATGCAGACTATGTTTAATTGAGTGTTTCGTGTAGTAACGACTACCAAACATCTGCTAAATATTTGTCTACATGGGGTATCTAACAGCCCTAAGTCCTCAAATGTTAGGTTAACCTTAGGGGTAGAGATAGAGTCAGCGTATCGAGGCAGTATGCTTAAGGGCTTTATTCTATGGTATTCTCCTACCGTAAAGAAAGGTGTGGTATAGGTCAATCAAGAGTAACAAATTCACAAAAGGCTTGCAACCTATATCGGTAACCGAGAACAATCCGTATAATAGCGGTGGCTTGTTCGTTGAAATAGAAACGGAACTTTTGCTTTATAGATTAACTTCTATTAAAGTCTTTTTCACACCTTATGATGTGTGCAGTGTAAACTACAGATGAGCTAGTTTACACAAGGGAATGTATCTCTAATCGACGGAGGTTTTACGCAACTGTAGGTGTGGGTTAGAGTGCAGTCCCTATTATTTAGCACTCATGGCGGAATTGGCAGACGCTCAGGACTTAAAATCCTGTGTCCTTTTGGACGTCCGAGTTCGACCCTCGGTGGGTGTATGTGGTTAGAGGTAATCCCATGTAAAACCTCAAGCATTTTCGATCTTGCAGTATCCACACGGTGGACTGAGGAGCTCGCTCAGGCGTAAAACGAGCAGTCAATCTTTTCTTTTTACATGCAGAAGGCTATCTGTCCTCTTAGTCAGAGGTTCCTAAGGGAAATGAGGGTAGCTGAAAAAGGATTGTGCGTACAGATAGGGTTAGTGTTAGCACCAATATGCTAGGGGGTGACTCCCTCAAATACTTTATCTGTAAAAGTGATTTTGCAAATCACGTGGTGGAGCCTCCTATCCACTAAGTACTTACATAATCTTAAACAAGCAACGGTTTAGGTTGAATCGGAAAGCGTCTGAGAACGTACCTCTCTGTCGAGGTGATACTGGTTCGAATCCAGTTGTAAGTATAGCCTAACTCCCATTAGGCTAGTCCAACTTCTTTTTAATCAGGCTATTAGGGGAAAGAGATTTCCTATTGTCAGGTAACCTCAGTTACTTTGTCGGTTAGAATCCGACCGTAGTCTTAGGTAAAACCTATCTGTAACGGTTTGACAAGCCTAGATAGGTACTTAACCTTTAAATTCGATAAGCCGTCAATGTCCGATGGGGTATTGATTGTAATGACGATAGTAAGTCAGCAGGTGGAAGCACTTGTGCGTAGGTTAGGTAGCCTTATATACATGAACGACTGATGTAGAGTTCGGTTGGGGAGATAAGTACCTAATGCGTGTCATTAGGTCACCTCGGTATGACTAGGGTGAGAGCTAGGAACCGTAGAGGTATTCTCAAAGGAATCCCTTGCAGTGACGTCCACGTAAGTGGGATATAACAATAGAACTCGTATTAGTAGCCTAATACTGCAGCCCCTTGGGGTTTGTTGTCCATATAGTTTAAGATGGAAACATTGAACAAGATATATTTACTCTTGTCAGGTGAAAGTTGGTGGTTGCCGTACCAGCCCGTACATCCGAGAAGGACTCTATGTAGTAGGAAGTCGAGAGCCTATGAGAGTTAGAGTCGGTACGAAACATCTATTGTCTGCAGTGTATGTTGGGTAGAGCTAAAAACTCTTACCTATTTTATTAAGTTTCCTATTTATAAAGCCATTTTTCCAAATTTTCGTTTTTACCTCTGAAAATATACCAAACAGGCTTGTATAACGCAGTTCGTGACTGATAGGAGACATTCGCCTAGGGGGTATCTTATGTCGCAAGAATTTCTTGAAAGAACTTTAAAATATCTTCTTTGTCAGAGTTGGTATCTTTCAGGTGCTAGGTCTTTGGAGTCTAAGGAGGCTTTCGATTGGCTTAGAAAAGAAGAAAATCAACAACTCTATCTTTCAGGTAGTGATAACTTACCTAAGTTAGTTAAGTTAGCTAAGTATCTGTTGTTAGATGAAGAAAGGAGTAAATACTATGTTTTTCCAGACTTTATCGTACTCTAATATACTTAATATTCTATCAGAAACTAACTCTCTCTTAGCTAAAAGAGGTTCCAAGGGAAAAATCATTATTACTGGTGGTTCTGCAATTTCTATACTAACAAAGGGAAGTAGAGTTACTACCGATATAGATTATATTGGTAATCTTTCTCTAAGTAGTAAAGAACTAAATAAGCTATCTCTATCAAACGATATAGAGAGTATTCTTATTGTACCAGCTATTGAGGAGATGGTTTTCGAAGATAAGTTTAACTTTTCCAACCTAGAAGTTTATATCTTATCTTGGGAAGATTTAGCTATCATGAAGCTTTATTCTACTCGTCAAAAGGATTTAGAGGACTTACAAAAGTATATACTTCCAAATATTCAACTATTTTACCGTCTTAAAAATCGATTAAAGTACTATGAATGTGATTATGTTGGTAACTTAAATGACCCAGACCTTAACTACAACTCGTATGACAGTTTAGTTCAAGGTCTTAAATCTAGTCACAAGATTGTGGTCTGTGAAAAGGGTATTCCTTTAGAAAAAGCCTTAAAAAGCGTTCGTATGTTTTCTAAGTTTAAGTCTTACCCTCATCAACACCTTAACCTAGAACTTTTGTTAGCGACTCCTATCGAGCAATGCTTACAAGTCTTTGGGTTCAAGGAGTATCTTCAAAAAACAACTGACTACGATTTCCGTATCTAGCCTACCCTAATAGGTTAACCTATAAGGTTTCGCTCTTCGATGGGTGATGGGGTATTCTCAAGGCTGAGAAGTCTAGAGATTTTGCTTATCTGCCTAAGCAACGTAATACACATATTACACATTTTTACACATATTACTCATTTTACACATATTACTCAGAAAGACACAGGTGACACATTATGGCATTTGGTAAAATTAAGCCTAAGGCTATGACTAAAGAGGCTCTTAAAGACCTCTCAGCTCAAGCGCAAGAACAACGTTTCTTTACGTCTGTTCCTAAATCAGAAGATCCAACAAACTTCCCAGTATTTACTCTTGGTAACGAACAGTACTTGGTATATGTTCCTAACCACACAGTTGTTGGCGAAGATGGGGTAGAAGAACTTCGTCAAGACAAACCGTTCATTCACACTATTGAAGTTAATGGACGTTTCCACAAAATCCGTTGTACAGATGGTATCGAAAGCGAAGAGCTTGGCTTGGACGGAACTTGCCCTATCTGTGATGGACGTAGCGTAGTTGATGAATATGCTCGTATCGAGGCTGACAAACTCTTGGTATCTCAAGGATTTGAAGCAGGTGACACTTCTGATGAGGCTCGTAAAATTACCCGAGGCATCTATGATGGTCGTGCTATCAAACGTAAATCACGTAACCTTACTTTCCCTATCGCAGTATTTGAACGTACATTGACTAAGAATGCTAAAGGACGTGACGTCTATGAGCTTGTACTTGACAAAGATGGATATCCTAAATACCAACTTATGTGGTACAACATTTCTGAAGCATTGTACGCAGGAAGCGATAGCCGTAAGGGTATTTGGAAAAGCGAACTTGATAAACGCTCAGAAGAGTTTGACACTGACTATGTGACTCCAGCAGGTTTGTGGTTCACAATCGAAGGTCGCTACGTTGATGACCCTCAAAAATGGTCTGCACGTGATGCAGCTACTCAGTTCTCTGTTTCAATGTTGCCTAAAGGACCTAAAGGTATGGACTCCGACCTAGTAGAAGAGCTTGCTGAAGAAATCGACAAGGCATCGGAAGAATGGACTCCAGAAAAAGCAATCCAAATGGTTATCGCTAACCACTTCTTGCCAGTCGATGAAGTTAAGGAATCAGTTGAGGAACTTCTTCAACCTCTTAAAGATAAGATCGAACTTCACAAAGCTAATCTTGGAGCAGTAGTTCAAGAAACTCCAGCGATCGAAACTACTCGTCCAAAACGTGGTCAGAAGGCTCTTCAAGCTTTAGATGAAGAAGATATCGATGACCTTGAAGATGACGAATAATTTTTAGCAGGAAAGGTAGTGTAGGGCAGAATACTCTACCTTTTTTGTTCCCATTATGGTAAAATAGGTTCATAAAAATTATTTGGAGAATATAATGGTCACACAAAAAGTATATTATGGGAGCGGTGTTTGGGTTCCAGAAGATGCAAAAGTAAGAGAATTACTTACGGATAAGGGTATTGCTCGTGAGGGTAGGTCTAATGATTGGCTAGTCCTAGCAGGAGCTGTATCGTGTTATAAAGATAAACTTGTAGAATCTTTGGGTTATCTTAGTAAATTTTATGCTCATGTATTCTTCGTTTTCAGTAATATGGACTTTAATTTGAACGGAGCTGACTACTTAGACTATATTTCTTCTGTTAAGTCGGAGTTAAGTGAGTATTCTAATGTGCATATCCTAGATAACGACATTGTAGAAGTAGATGGATTTAAGGTTGCAGGTTCTTCTGCTTGGTATTACTTAGCTGATAATTACTCTAAAGCTTATTGGGACACCTTTTCTTTAGACAAAACCAACGTACATTCTAGTTGGTCTGAATCTAATGCTCACTCTGACCGAGATGCCGATTTCCTATCATCGCTTAAAGGCAAGGGTATTGACTTACTCATTACCTATTTCCCACCTTGTGATGGTGAAAAGGAATGTGCCAATCTTAGAGGTGTATTCATCTCCGAAGACGTTCCTTGGATTGCAGGCATTGATTCATTCTACAACAAGGGTATGTTTCCTGTTCGACCTTATACAGTATTCCAAGCTAATATGCTTAGTGATGCTTATGATTTACCTTTTATAGAACTTAACAAAACAGAAAGGAAGTCCTAATTTATGGCAAAAACTTTCTCAAAAATTACTAGTATTGAGTTAGAGAACTTTATGGCTATTAAGAAAGCCACTCTATCCTTTGATGAAACTGGTATCATTAACCTTAAAGGGTACAATGATAGTGGTAAATCAGCGGTAACTAGAGCTCTTGGGGTATTATTCTTTAACCAATACAAGCAAGCGCAAAAGAACTTCATTAAACACGGTGAGAGTTTCTTCCGTATCATCGTACACTTCGATGACGGTATATCAATTCTTCGTGATAAGTACATTAACGGACCATCCTTATATGAGATGTACGAAGACGGCAAACTTATCTTTACCACTAAGGTAGGTAATACCTTAACTCAAGTAAAAGAAGTTCCTCTAGAAATCAAAGAGTATCTGTCTATGACAGAAACCTCTACTGGTAACTATCTAAACAGTCAGTCTATCTATGACAAGCAATTCTTAATTCAAACTTCAGGTTCTGAAAACGTAGAACTCTTGAATGGGGTATTGAAGCTAAAAGAAACTAGTTTGGCTACAACTGACATTAAAAACGATATTAACTCTCTAGCATCCTCAATAAATTCTATTGTATCCGAGATTGAGTCTATTAAACTATCTCTTGAACGCTACGAATATATCGACCAAGGCTTTATCTCTCTATTGTCTGAGCTTGATAGTAAGTATGAAGAGGCAGAACATCTCTATAATAGCTACAAGTATTTGAAAGATTTACTAGTTGAACGTTCAAGTTTGGCTATCAACACGCCTATTCAAGAACTTATTGAGGTAGATAGCTACGAGATGTTGCTACAACTCTCTACTATGCTTTCTAAACTAGTTAAGTTAGATGTCGCACCAGAAGTACAAATCATCAACGCAAATCCCTTAGTAGATTTACTTGAAATTGCCGAGTTACAAAAATCTCGTCAAAACTTAAATACCTTAACCCTAGAACTTCAGCTTATTGATTTTAGTAGGTTAAGTAAGCTAAAAAATCTGTTAAATCTCTATAAAAAATATAGCGATTTAATGGACGTTATTAGTTATATTGCCGAGGATGAAGAGGCTGTCAAAAATGAAATGTCTAAGATTGAGAAGTATGCTCTTAAAAATGGTATTTCTATTTCACGATGTGATAACTGTGGCTCTCTAGTTCAAGGTACAGTAGGGCATGTTGATGCGTAGTAAAGGAGGATTAAGCTATGAAATTTAACATACTTAAATGGTCAATCCGTGTTTGGGATTTAGTAGTTTTCCTCTTTCTCTTAGGGTATTTCTTCCTTGACGGGTTTAGAGCACTATTTGATAGTTCGCCTTACTTGGTTAAGGCTTTTGTATGGACAGGGGTAGTTCTGTTTTTCTACTACTCCATTATCTCATGGTACAAAACTATTAAGCAAGCCCTTATAAACGTAACAAGTTCTAAGGAGTTTGAAGATGCTCCAACAAGAGAAGAATTAAAACAAGAAAACTCTAAATGTGATTTTGTAACAGGTCAAGATGAGGAAGGAGAAGAGTAATGCCAGTTTATAGTGAAGAACAGTATTACCGTATCGACGGTAAAGGTGGTTTGGTTGTCTTTGGTGACACTCACTTCTCTGCAATTTTTAAAGGTAATCACATCAATTATCAAGAAGAGTGCCTTGATGCGATGGCTAGAATGATTGAAATCGTTAAAGAGCGTAAACCTAATGGAGTTGTCTTGTTAGGAGACCTTATTGGGGTATCTGAACGTTCAATCCGTGATAAACGTTTCCTAATGGAAGTTACTGTTTGGTTACAAACCCTAAATAACTTAACTAATGGTAATGTTTACATCGTTAGGGGTAACCACGATATTGGGGATTTCCCAGACTTTGAATACTTCAAGGGTGTTGGTTTGTTAAAAACTCCAACAGAATTAGACCATTTCGTAGACGGTGTTCTTATGGCTCGTTACCATTTTGTAGGTTACGGTGAAGAATCTCGTCCTCTACGAATGGAAGGTCTTGAAGAAGGTGTTTACCAAGTCGTATTTGGTCACAATGATTATAAGATTTCAGGTGTAACTACTTGGTACACTACTAAGGGTGGTATTGAGATTTCCAAACTTTATAATTTCGAAGGTGTTTCTTGGATTATAAGTGGGCATATTCACAAACCTAGTCCAGAAGTAAAAGATACTGTAATTGGAAAGAAAGCAATTAAGTTATTCTATCCAGGTGCAGTAAGTAGGGTATCTTCTAGTGAGATTTACAATGATTGTTACTACTTTAACTTATTCTACAACGATAGTGAGCATGCTTTAGACTACAGTGCAGAACTTTTTGGTTTGAAGCCTGCAAGTGAAGTATTCGAAGAAGTTACAGAAACTATCTCCGAAGAAGAGCAACAATCTCAAGAAGAAAAAGAAAAAGCTAACAAGCGCCTAGCTGAAATCTTAAAAGAAGCAATGGAATTCAAGTTGTATGAAGGTAACTTAATTGACCAAATTGACCGTATCCCAGGTGCAACAGACGAAGGAAAAGCTAAGGCTAAGTACTATTTACAAAGGTCTATAGAAATGGTATAATAGTATTAGCTATATATTTGGAGGTTTTACATGAGCAAACGAAGAGGCTTTGAGGTGGTTAGGGAAGATGTCCTAGCTAACCCAAAACCAGTAAGCATCGAAACTAATCTGACTGGGTTAGAGATTTTGTTACCTAAGCGTAGTACAAGTCATGCAGCAGGTTATGATTTCTTTATTCAACAAGATATTATCCTACCACCAGGTAAGATTATCCTTATCCCCACGGGTATTAAGGCTTACATGCAAGGTAACGAGGTTCTAAACATCTATGACCGTTCGTCTAACCCTATCAAAAAGGGAATTGTACTTATGAACTCGGTAGGTATCATTGACTCTGACTATTATGGTAATGAGTTTAATGACGGTATGATTTGTGGTCAATTCAAAAACATCTCTAATGTTCCAGTTACTTTGAAACGTGGTGAAGCCTTTATGCAAGGGGTATTTCAAGAATATCTTGTCGCAGATGGTGACGATACAACTACTCAACGTACTGGTGGATTTGGCTCTACTGGAAATTAAGAAAGGATTTTAATATGGATTTACTAGAACGTATTAAACAAGCTAATAAGCAAAGTGAAGAAAATAACAGAAAATCAGCTCAGGCACAGGCTCAACAAAGATTGTTAACTGAACAGATTTCCGAAAAAGTTGCTGAGTACGAACAGGAGTTTGGAATTAGTTTTCCGAATATTGAGGACGAAGCTAAGTTCTCTAAATTCTTGGATAGACTGGTACGAACTACTGAAGATGAATTGCTAAAACAAGTTGAAGTAGCAGAAAAAGTAAATCAACTTATCTTAGATGGTGACATTGAAGGTGCACAAGAACTCTTGGGGTACGACTTTGAAGCTAATCAAGTAGATGATTCTGATGAAGAAGATGTCGAAGAAGTAGCTGAAGAAGATGACACTGAAGATGAACCAACTGAAGAAGTCGAAATCGACGAAGAAGAGGTTCCAGAAGATGAGGACGAGGATATTGAAAATGAACCTCAAGAAGAGGAAATCTCTAAACCAGTCCGTAGACGTCCTCGTAGAACTGTTGTATCTAATGAATTAGATCTTGATGATTTAGAAGAAGAACCAGTTGCAAAACCTACTAAACGACGTAAAGTGGTAGAAGAAGATGAAGACCTTTCTCCTTTCCATGCGCCAGAACGTAAGGTAATTAAAGACGACTTGGAAGACGAAGAACCAGTTGCAAAACCTAAACGTACTCGAACTCGTAGACCAGTAGTAACTTCTAACTTTGATATGGAAGACGAAGACTCTAGCGTATCTTTAGAGGAGCTTAACAAGGTAGCTCAGATTTCTCCTAAAGGCAGTCCTCTAGAGGACGTTGAGGAAGAAGAAGTTCCTACTGTACGACGCAGACGTCGTAAAATGGTAGCAGTCCCAGACGAAGAAGAGGTAGACGATTATGTTGCTCCTACTCGTCCAGTTCGTAGTGGTGGAAGTTTTAAATTTGATTAAGGGGTATTAAATGGCACACTTTTTTGTAGAATATGATAGCTTGGTTGGGTTGCTTTCTCACGCAACCTCTGTAACTTCTGATTCAGCTTTGAAAGACTCTGATAAGACTGTAGTCTTTATGATTCATGAAGACGGTGATAGTATTATTGCAGCGAAGAACTCAGATTTGATGGTTCGTGTTGCCTTTACTCCAGAAAAGGTAGAAAAGGCAGGAAATATCCAAATCAATTCTTCAGAATTGGCAAAAATCTTGGGTACTTACACTTCCCTTAGTCGCACTAAGGTTGATTCTGTTGAGTTTCGTGAAAATGAAACTAGGGTTCAAGTAATTGTACATGAATCTGACCTAGACGAAGAGCAAGACCTCTTTGGTGGGGTAACATCTTACAGTCTTGACAACATCAAGATTAAAGACCGTCTATTAGAAGACCTTAAACTTAAGTTTGAAGAAGAGTCTGCTGAGTCTGTAAACGTAACTGAGTTGGATATGGTATTATCTACTCTGATTCCAGTTATGGACTCTAAGAAAGGAGTTAACAATAACTTCATTCACTTCGCAGATGATGTAATTTTCGTAATGGATACTCGTTGTCAGGTATTCTATAAGAATATCTTGCCAGAAGTTCTACATAATGTATCTCTACGATACACTTCTGTTTCTTACATGAAGAAGATGTCTGAAACTAGCAACCACTTGCTTATGGTTTTGCAAGGAAACAAGTTTGCAGTACGTTCTGAGGATGGCTCTATCGAGGCATTCATCAATTACATTCCAGTACGTTTCAACTACAAACCTACATACGAAGGTATTACAAAAGCAAATGGTGTTATTCTTGACCGTAAGTTCTTAAAAGATTTGCTACGACGTCTAAGCACTATGGGTGCTGATGCAACCTTTACTATCAAGGAAGACGGTGTCCATATCCGTACAAATGATTTCTCTAGGGTAATGCCTATCAACAATGCCAAGGGAGACATTATGGGTAGCGAGTTCAAGATGAAGACTTCGCTCTTATCTTACATGATTGTAGGAGACGATTCTATCATGAGCTCTAACTTGTTCTTGTACTTGGAGAAAGCAACTAGGGGAGTAGGATATCAGTTATCGATTTCCGATGATAGTGGAGCGTTTATCTCTACTACACGCACTAGCTAAGGGGTATCCTCTTAGCTAATACTTCTCTAAGAAAGGAGAAACTGTATATGGGAGTGTATTCTTCTAGTATTATTTCGCTAAAGCGTGATTTGAATGAACGTTCTCGTTTAACGCAGTTACTTGAAACTAAACGTGAGACGGTATTCAAAAAAGAAAAAGAATATGATACCTTAATTGAAGCGTCTAAACTTATTGGTGCAGTTGCCGATAAACAGGCAATGGAAACCTTAGATTATATTACTGCAGTAATCAATAAAACTCTCGGAGAGCTATTTAAGTCTGATACACGACGTATCTACCTTAAAAAGCAGATGCATGCAGGTAGGTATGCACACTTAAAAGTATTGCTTACAGATGCTGAAGGAGTAGAATACGATATGCTACTCCAGTCAGGTACAGGTCTAAGACAGGTTATCTCATTCTTGTTCTGTTTGTGTTTAATTCAAATCTCAGGTGGACGTAAAATCTTTATCCAAGACGAGCTCCTAGGGGGTACTCACGGAGCAGCTAAAGAAGTCTTGAAGCAGATTATTAAAATCTTTGCTAAAGAGTTCCAGTTCGTTATGGTTGAGTATGGATTTGACGATATTGGTAAAATCTATAACGTAGAAAAAGTAGGTAAGACTTCTGAAGTCATCGACTTAGATGGTCAAGATTATGTACCTAACGCTATCTACATGTTCTCTGATGCTGAGGGCAATGTAGGTTTATCTGAAATTGAATAAACTATTTATATACGCAAGTTCTTTTTTAGAGCTTGTGTATTTTTTATATTTAAATAGCTATATTTCTTTTTCAGCTAGTATGATTATTGTATTAGATAAACGTATTATTTAATGGAAAATTTTAAGTATAGATAGAAAGGAAGGTAATCCTCATGGGTTATGTTTATGATAGTGTAGTTGCCGTATTAGGTGGCAAATCGCTAGTAAATCCTACTAAAGAGGGGAGCTTAGTCCAGAATTGGTCACCAAATATGTTTAGACGTGTGGCTGTCCTAACAGATGGGGTATTAGTTGAATACCATGGTTTTGACCACAGGGTGAAATCAATGCCTTTTGACATGATTAAGGTGTCAGAAGATTTAGCAAGTGGCTCAAAATATAAGAACCCACTTAGACCTTTGTTTGAGTACAAGGCTTTATCTTGTTTGGAAGAGGTATTTATTTCTGAAGCATTGGTTACTGACCAAATGGTAAAGACTTATTTATCAACTTTAGTTGCTACACATAGGTTAAGAGCTATTAGTTTAGTTCCAGCCAATGTTAATGTCAAGTTCTTAGAATCTGCAATAGCTCAATTTAATTCAGGCTCAACTGCATTAGATTGTGTTATCGGTAGTCAAATTTCAGGAAGTAAGACAAAAGAAACTGGTATTTCAGACTTCCATAAGCGTCACTACCTACGTCCAACTTTGTACAAGCTAGACGTTGAGGGTGGTAACCTTAGTAAATACTTTGCAAAAGTTGAACAGATTGTAGAAAGTAACAAGTCTAAGAAACAACTCCAAAGTAGGCTAGAAGAGTTAGTAAGTAACGATAAAAAAGAAATGAGTTTTTGGACTCCTATTTTAAAACTGTTGATACTTACTCGTAAATCTGACGTAGAATTGAAAAAATCTCTAGTTTCTTTCACTAAAGAGCTTACAAATTCTGTAATGTCTTCAGGTGGTAGATATTCAGAAGAGCTTAAAGAATACTACTCTAAGCAAAATAATAGCAATGATTCTCTATTCGTGGCTTATAGGCAATTGGGGTACTTTAAAGAGGGAGCTCCTTTCCAAATTAAAGATACAACTAAAGGTTTCCTACCTCGACCAGAGTATATCGCAAAACGTATGCAAGAACCTATCAAGGCTCTCTTTCGTGCTAACGAGTACGACTCTTTATCCTTAATCAAGGTAAGTAAAGAGGCATCTGAAAAGGAAATTTTACTTCAAGTTGTGAAATCTCTGATTGCTGAACTCGAAGGTAAGGTATTTGTGCCAGTAACTTCTAATGTAAGTACTGAAGAAGTTGACGAAGAAACCTCTTTAAGAGAAGAATTGAAAGAGCGTATTTTAACTCAACTACCAGAAGACTTGATGTCATCTATCTTTAACTTATGGCACGACTTACAAGAAGAGTACAAACAATCTGCTACAATCACTTTAAGTGCAGAAGGTACTGGTTTCCCTTATAGGTTCTCTGAGTCTAAGATACAAAAACTTGGCTTACCAAGGCACGCTGAAACTCTTGCTCTCTTGGGGTATTGCGGAGGAGATGACGAACTTAGTCACCTAAGCGAACTCTCTTTCAGTGAAGAGTTGAACAGTCTTTGCCGTCAAGCCACTAAAACTAACTTCTCAGAGTTATTAAGCAAATCTTGGGAACACTTATCTGACGTTGAGAAGTGTGATTATATTATAAGGAGGTTAGGCTGATGTCCTATATTAGAGAAGCACTGCAGGAGATTGGTAAACTTCCATCTCCTAACGCAGTCCAAAACCTTGTAGTAGGTAGAGATTTTGTATATGCAAGATTTCACAAACCACTACAAGGAAAAGAATCCTTACTATTGCCTTTCGATGGTAATAAGGTTGATGAAAGTCCTCTGTTCTTCTTAGAAGACAGACTCTATGGTACTCTAGAGGATTTGGTACTCGACAGTGAGTATCAAAATGAGGACGTACTTCAAGAATATGCAGAAAAGGCATATAACGGTGATATTCGTCTTAGAACCATTGTACCTTGTGACAATGCAGTTGAAGTTGCTCTAGCCTTAGATGAGGGTGCTAGTGGAGAAGATTTAGGTTTAGAGGATATCTTTAGTGGAGACACTCCTTACTATTCTAGGTACTCTTTACAACCAGAACACTATGAATGGGACGCTCAGGCTAAGTCGTACTTTGAAGAGTTGGAATTTCAGCTTAGTGGGGTATCGTCTGAAGAGGAAGAGGTTATTGAGGAAGTAGTAGAAGAGGTAGATGAGTCTAAGGTTGAGGAAGTTACTGAAGAGGTTTCATCTTCTAGGAAACGTACTCCAGAAGATATGAATGCTATCAGAGCTTACAAAACCATGTATGCTTCAGCTATCGATACTATCCTTAGCAACTACGCTCTTATGTTTACTGCAGCCTACCAACTTAAACGTCCTTACGGTATAGCTACTATTGAGAACGGTAAACCAAATATCGTCACGATTAAGGGTACTAGTCGAGAATACACATCAATGGATGGTGTTCTTATGCACGGACCTTTAATTAGGCAAACAATCAATGCATCAGGCCTCAAGATTTGTGAAACACGTAACGCTTGGGACATTGCAGAGTTAGTTCTTACTGGTAAGACTTCTGATGGCAAGGAAACTGCAAGCGCTAGTGACCGCTTATACTTCCCTAATAAGATGCTTGAGTTTGCTTATGGTCTGGAAACTCCTAAAGAAACTGAGGGCGGACGTACTAATTACCCTCGCCACTCTGATGCTGAGTCTTGGGAGAAGTACTCTAGGGTAGTTAAGAAGTCATTAGAACAAGTCTTTGAAGTTCTTGTTATTTCGGTAGTAAGGAACAAAAAGGCTGAAGGAATTGACGATATTGCATCTCCAGAAATTAGAAATACTATTGACACTTCTATTGAACGTATCAAACAAGCATTCTTAACTTGTGTTATGGTAGCTGAAGTGGTTCAGATTGGTGGTATCTTAGGTCTATTAAAACTTAAAATTTTAGACCCATACGGTTTAGATATTTCTCAGAATATCGCAACTAGTGTAGCATACGAAGCCTACTCTATGCAAGACTCTACTAAAGCCGTATCACGTAACGTAGTAACTGACCCCAGCTCGCCTTACTATTCGGTACATACCTTTGAGGGTGACTCTAAAATGGTTAACGCCATGCCATTGTTTGCCTTTAAAGCAGCAACTTCCCTCAAACAAGCAGGTCGCCCTATAACTTACGCTCAGATGATTTTGGGTATCGATACAAATGATAACATCTTGCAAAATGGTAGTGGTAAGGTAAACATGACTCCTAAAATCACTCACTATACTATTGCTCGCTCTAGGGCAGGTAAAGGGGTAGAGGGGTTATCAAAACTCGCAAATGCTATTAAATCAGGTAAACCTGTATTTTACCTAGATAATAAGCCAGATATGGCTAGTATGGTTATGGAACTCTGTAGAGAAGCCTTTGCAGTCAATGGTGGTGACTATGCTCCACCAAGTGAAGAGCAAGGTCTTAATATTCAAGGGTTCTTCACCCCAGAACAATATATGTCTTGGGGTAAACCAGAACTTATTCCTAGTTTCTTACATGCTAGGGGTAGTGGTATCTTCGACAGTGGTCACCCTAGCAAGTTAGCTGACATCTACTACCTAAGGGCAGTACTTCTTATCATGTCTATTATTGATGCACGTGTTCGTATCCCATCAGTAGCTGAAATGGACTTATTTAAAGATGTTAATGGTGAAGATAGTGGTCTTGTAGCTTTCTTCGATGAGTTCAACAACGTTAACTCAGGTATTCGTTCTATGCTTGAGTCGGCTTACAAAAAAGAGTTTGCTAGTATGAACTACTATCTAAACGAGAAGAAGATTGCTCAAGCTCGTTTAACTGAAGAAGACGAAAAGAAAATCCCTAAACAAACTCAAACCAAACCTAGTCCAGCAGCCTATTGGGCATCTACATTGATTGATAAATTGATTGTATCTGCCGACAGGGTATCTAAAGGTAAGAACGCAGGTTATGGTAACGGTGAAAATGCTAAAACTGATATCTATATTATCGGTCAAGAGTTGCCAGACATCGTTGATTCATCTACTAACTTAAACCAATACTACCCAGAACGTATGGCTACAGTTAACAAAGCTAAACGTGAAACCCTTAAGTCAGACTACTATCCACTTGCCCCTCTTGTCGCTCCTTTTGGTCAAGATATCTTGGTGGGGTATAGTGATGACAACTACCTAAACCAACACCGTGGTTTTGCAAAGGATAAACTTAATGCTCAGAACCGTATGTTTGCTTATGTAAATGAGTTTAATACAACTTCTAGGCAAAAAATCCTTACTGGTGATGAAACTTTCGCTCAAACAGTTCCAGTATATTACAAACCATTCCTTATCCTACCAGACCACGATTACAACAAATATTATGTTAAGAACTCTATGGCTTTCCTTAACAGCGCAGGTCTTAGCATAGAAGAGGTAATCGAACAAAACGCTGAGGTTGATGAGAATGGAAACCCTATTTATGGAGAACCTTATGATATCAATCTTATGGGTAAAGGTACTGCTCATATCTCATCAGGTGTTAAACTTAACTCTGCAGTTGGTCTAAAGGGGTACTTGAACTTTATTGGAGTTAGTGATGAAGAAATTTACGCTAACTTAAAACGCTCAGGTGATATCGCTAATGAGTTTATGCGTTTGATTGGATACAACGGTACTTGGAGAGAGTTTGTTATGGACTTACGTCCAGAGTACATCTTCTCTATCGACGATATCAATGAATCCATTACAACAGGTGTTCCTTTAGCTAACGTAACGACTAACAGTAGTGCTGAGTTCTACTACGTTTATAAAGAGTTGTTTACTACATCCTCTGCTTACGACCAAGAAGCAACTTCTGAGGAGGTTGAATCTTCAAGAAATGGTCTTATAATGGACTTAGCAGAAGATTCTCAAGAGTTTCAAAACTTATTCAACCCTACAAGTTCTGCTTACGCAAATGAACAAAACGTAGACCCAGAAGAGTCAGACGAAATCTTCAAGCAAGATGGTTTGATGGACGATATCGACATCAACAAAGAGCAAGACGTGTACGACAATGCTAAAGCAGTTGAATTCTCCAACATGGAACGTTTAAGGGATTTAACCTTTGAACAGATACTTGCTTTACCAGACGCTGAAAAGGCTCTTATTTACAAGCAATTAGCTGAAGCCTTGGCAACTCAGCCTACTCTTGAAAAACCAAATGACATTGAACTTGGTTATGGAAAAGTAGGGGTACTCTACGATGAGAGTGGACGTGCTTATAAGGTAGATACTTCTCAAGTTGATTTGACTGGTAGCGACTATGATGAGGTAGTTCTAGACAATCACATGACTTCTATGGGTGGCAACACTCCAGAGATTTCATATTCAGCTTTGGTTAAAACTGTAACTGAAAAAGCAGTAGCGACAGCTAAGACTAGTGGTGGCTTTAGGTCTATTAGCGTAGTTGGTGGCTCATTGATAGTTAATGAAACTATGATTGGCTTACGAATTGCTGAAGACTTGCTTAAGAGTTTACCATCAACCGTAGCAGATGATATCAGAAGTGGTCGACTAGCAAACTACTTTAACTGGAAGTTACTTCCAAGGTCAGGTGTTATTACACTTAAGGTAGATTCTACTAAGTTCGTATTCTCTTCTATATCGGAAGGAATGGGGTATGGTGCTAACTTCAACGTGCAAGAGCTTTTCGAAGACGTTAGAACTTTACAAAAGTTTGTGGTTGGCAATAAGTCATACGACCGTCAAGACATTAAAGAGTTTGGTTTTGGTACTCAAGACGAGTTTTATCGTCCTAGACGTTCGGAACAAGCGTATAGATTGTCTCAAGCTTGGCTACATCAACGTAGGATTAACACTTGGCAACGTTCAGTAGACACTTGGAAGCGTAAAGACTTAGGTACTTTCCGTAAGACTTTATATTCAGGTGCTAATCTTGTAGGTGCAGGTCTATCTGCAGGCACTCAAGCTACTGGTTGGGCAGGTCGTAAACTCTTTAGGGGTATCGGAAAAGCAGCCCGAGACTTTAAAGATATAATAGAGGATTCTAGCAGAATCTCAAAATTATAGTTCAAACTTATTTACTTATTACCTAATGAAAGGTAAAATAGTAGTATAAAAATTAGTTATAGAAGATTTTGAAAGGTGGTTAGTCTTGTATGTCTAATCCATATCGTATTTTAGGGGTTCGCCCTACTACCAGTTACGAAGAAGCTAAACGCATCTATCGTAAGAAGATGAAAGAACTTCATCCAGACAGAGGTGGCAACCCAGAAGAAATGCGTAAAGCAAAAGAAGCTTGGGATTACCTCAACTCTAATAAAGATACCATGCTAGGTCAGTCTAGTGATGGTATCTCCCACCAATCATTATTTGTTATAACTGATTAAATAAAAAAATAACTTTATTAAGGAGTCATATTCACATGGCAGTATCTTTTACTAAATCTGCGACTTTCGTTAAAGATGGTCGTTTCACTAAACCTTGGCAAGCTGAACGTTTTCTTTTACAATCAGGGTACTACTTCCACGGAGCGGTTATCGAATACGTTAATCCATCAACTGGTTACAAAACAGGTGTAGCATTCACAAAAGGTGGAACTGCAACAATTTTCCAAGATCCAGAAACAGGTGACTTCTTCCCAGCTCGTAAAGTCATGACAATTCTTAAGAAAGTTTATGAAGAAAATAAACCTCTTATTGCTGAAGGTGGATTCCCAGAAGGTTTCCTTACAGACTATGAAGGTGCTATTGAAATCTTCCAATCTTGTGTTGCAGAAGACTTCTTCGACGCTGATACCTTTGCAGACTACTTCACTGAAGAAGATATCCAAGACATCAAAGACCGTTTGGAAGAACTTAAAGTGTTTGATGAAGAAGAAATCATCGAAGGTTAATTATATAAACGTGATCATGAGCCTCAGTTATCTGAGGCTTTTTTGTTGCCCTCTATAATAACCCTTATATAAGTATAGGTAACTTCCTTACCTACATTGTCGATAAACCCCTAAATCCCAAATTTTGTGGTTATTTTATAATCGTCTAAAATGTGGTTACAATGTCGTTCTTACATTGTGGTTAATTTTTAGTTGAGTTAGCTTTTAATTCTAGCAAAATTTTAGTAAAATATAGTTGTGTTACTAGTTGGTTGTATTAGAAGAAACCCCTAGTATAAATATTGTTTTAAAGATTGGAGGATACTTTACCATGCGTACATTAGAAGAAATAGCTTTAGAGAGGCTAAAAAGAAGAAAAGATTATGAAAAGAGAAACGGAAAAGGGACTTTTGTTAGAAGTAACATAGCGCACTTAGAAGGTAAGACTGTTCCAGTTAGTGGTATTGTTAAGTCAAAAACTGGGGATAGGTTTACTCTAGTAGACGTAATCGTTGATGGGGTATCTGTTCATCACATCAATATAATCCTAGAGGGTGATACAAGGTTAAGAAGAACTATTATGTCTTGTATGAACCAACGCATTTCTTTTTCTGCAAAGGTTCAAAAATATTATGCAAGAGGCAGACATACTTATGGTTTAGTAAAGGTAAGAAAGATAATGCCTACTGAAATATATAGGAAGCGAGCTCTACAACTAAGTCTTAAGAATGTTGTAAAAGATTATGCAAGAGAGGACTTCCGTAGTGATTTAGTTCCTAGTGTTTTGTTTGAGAAAGAGGGGTTTTCTCAAATAAAGGTTGAAGGTAGTCTTGGTGCAGTAGATAGGGGTACTTTACAGTCAGCATTAAGTTTACAACTTCGTAGTGAGTTTGGATTCTATACAGATATAGAAAAAGAACTAATTCAACTATTAGACGTAGTAAATCCTTTAGAGTTAGCATCTATCTTGCATTTTGTTAGGAAAAGGAGAATTGCTCCTAAATACCATGAGCTTTACCGTCTTATCTTGCTTACTCAAGAAAACGAATTACTACGTTCACTGCATAGTAAGGTGCTAGAGCAAACCTACAAGTTTATTTCTTATTGGAGTGGAGGAAGCTATACTATTCTTAAGCCAGATAGTCGATTGTTAAGATATTATGGAATTCCTGTAATGTACAAATCTAATGACGGTTCTATCTTAGTAATTATCCCTAAAATTGGTAATAGTAAGTTTAAGTCTTGGAGAGCAGGCTCTATAATCTACTTATTAAGTTTGTTGAATGTACCTAAAGGCACTTCTGTAATCTTTTACAATCCTATACAGAACCAAATTCTCTGCACTCGTACAAAATAGGTGGTCTTACGCTAGAATTATTATGAAAGAGGTGCTTTATGGCACACAAAAGGTCAAATTATAGTAAAAATTATAAGAAAGTAAATAAGCAACCTAATATAAACAACATTAGGTTTCTATTTAACGTAACTAAGCCTTTTTCTCTACGAGGGGTATCTATAAAGAATATTGAATCTCGTAAGACTTATAGTTCTATGCGTAGGGCTTGCAATAAGCGTGCAGGTTCAAACTGTGAAATCTGTGGAACCTTGTTTAAACTAAATGATAAGTTTAAAAAGAATATACACTTTGTAGAAACATTTAGTTATGACACAAATACCAAGTTGGCAACTTTTAATGATTTGCTTGGTGTCTGTGAATACTGTTTCTATATACTAAATCCTTACATTATGGATAAATGTGTGGAAGAACATACTCTTAGTGTAAAGGATTTGCGTGCTATCCTAAGGTTAAGGGACAATCTACTATCTCTATGGGGCGAAAAGTGTGAAGTGATTGACATAAATACTATATATGCACTTAGCTATAAGGGGTATAAGTATATAAATGACTATTACCCTCAAATACTTGAAAGAGCCTTAACTAAAGGTGTTAGGGTATTACATTGTCCTTTTCTACCAGAAAGGTTAAACGTAGAATTATACTATCGCAACTCTTTTGATTAAGTTCTCTTGCTTTATTACTTAAGTGAGTGTAAAATAGTATTATCAAAATTAGTTATTACGAATTTAGAAAGGTGGTTGGTAGTATATGGCTAGTCCTTACCGTGTTTTGGGTATTAGACCTACAACCAGTTACGAAGACGCTAAACGCATCTATCGTAAGAAAATGAAGGAACTCCACCCAGACCGTGGTGGTAACCCCGAAGACATGCGTCAAGCAAAAGAGGCTTGGGACTATCTTAACGCCAATAAGGATACCATGCTAGGTCAGTCTAGTGATGGTATCTCCCACCAATCTTTGTTTGTTATAACTGATTAAAAATTATTTATTTAAAAGGAGCCCAAAATGGCAGTAGCATTTACAAAATCCGCAGAATTCATCAAAAACGACGAAAATCTCAAAAAACCTTGGGAAAAGACAAAATTCCTCGTCCAAGGTGGGTATTACTTCCACGGTGCAGTAATTGAGTACTTGCATCCTGAAACAAACAACAAAACTGGTGTCGCATTCGTTAAAAATGGCGAAGCATACATCGTTCAAGACCAATCAACTATGGACTTCCTTACAGGGAAACGTGTAATGTCTTTGCTTAAAAAACTTCGTGACGACAACAAAGAAGAAGTCGCTAACGGTGAAGACCCATCTGAATCATTCGATGCTTACGACGGTGCACTTCCAATCTTCGTAGGTAAGCAACCAACAGAGCTTTTCACTAACCCATACTTCGACAAGTTCTTTACAGCTGAAGACCGTAAAGATATCCAAGAGCGTTTGGAAGAGCTTGCAGTCTTTGACGAACAAGAGTTTATCTAATAATCACGTATCAAATAGCAACCCTCACTAGTAAGTGGGGGTTTTCTTGTACCCTCTTATCTTATTATATAAGTCTGCTCCCTAGGGGTATTGATTTATCTAGCTACATTATCGAAAAATCCTTGGAGTACATTGTCTAAAAATCGCTGAGTTTCAAATTTTCGTGATTTTTGTAAGGATTATAGATTGTGCTAAATAGGGTATGCCTAAATGAGCTGAATTTTGGCTGGATTGTGCTTTAAATTTTTGCATGATTTTGGTATAATATGTATAGGTTTGTAGTTGGTCTAGTTATCAAAACTAGCCTAAGTTTGAACCTAGTAAATGAAAGGACGGTGCATATTTATGCGTTCATTGGAAGAGATTGTACGTTTTAGACAAGCAAAACGTGCTAAGTATGAGCAAAAGAATGGTGAAGGTTCGTTTAACCGCAAAAGCATTGCCCACTTAGAGGGTAAAACAGTTAACGCTAGTGGTGTCTATGTTGGGGTAAGTGGGAACATGTTTACTCTTAGGGACGTATCTATTGGGGGTATCGCTATCGACCACGTTAACATCTTCCTAGACATGGGTACTAAGGAGAATAAGAATATTATGCCTTTGCTAAAACAACGTATCTCCTTTACTGCTCAAGTGTACAAATATAGTTCTCAAGCACGTATTACTTATGGTCTAAGGAACGTTAAAAACATCTTACCTACGGTAGTCTATCGTAAGAGAAACAACATTATCGACACTCAAAGTAAGGTTAGGAGGTATCATTCCTTTGAATTCTCTAAAAAGGAAATGCCTTATAAACTATTCCAAAACGACGGTTTTGCTCCAATTAAAGTATCAAAAACCGTTAAAAGTTCTCGACGTGATATCATTCAATCTGCTCTTAGCCTGCAACTTCGTATTGGTGTCGGTCTTTTAACGAATGTTGAAAAAGAGTTGATTTCGCAAACTGGTATAGATAATCCCTTGGAACTCCTTGCTATGCTTAGACATTTATCTACTAAGAGCAACGGTGTTAAATACCTAGAGTTGTATAAGGTTGCCTATAACGTAGCTAACGACAAGGAGTTAGTAGACATCTATAAAAAGGTACTATTCCAAACGGAGAACTTCCTCTTACGTTGGCATAACGGTAAGTTTAGGGTATTACCACCCGTAAAAGGTTTGGAGACTTACTACGGCATTCCTGTAACTTTCCAAGCCGAGGACGGTTCTGTCTTGGTTCTTATACCTCAATGTCCTAGTGAAAAGTTCCATGCTTGGAACCACGGCTCGCTCATGTACCTAAGAGATAGTCTTTCTCTACCTAATGGTACTAGGGTTACGTTCTATAATCCTATAACCAACCGTATTATTAACACTTTTGCCAAAAAGTAGGAATTGGTTGAATAGTGGTCTGAAAGGTGTGATATTATGTATAGACGCTCTAATTATAGTAAAAACACTAGGTCGGTAGACAAACAACCTAACATTGAAAACGTTAAGTATTTTGCTATAACGGAACAACCTCTCTCCTTGGTAGGGGTATCCCTTAAGAATATAGTAAGCGATGCTGAATACATCAAAATGCGTAGGGCATGCAATAGACGAGCAGGTTCTAACTGTGAAATCTGTGGCAAACTCTTTAAACGGGGTACTGACTTTAAAAAGAATATCTTTATTAGCGAAACATATAACTACGATTTGGACTCCAAGGTAGTAACTTTTAATGATTTGCTTGGCTTATGTTGGGGCTGTTTTG
>ERZ772956.652-NODE-652-length-25316-cov-16.715688_pt1 | contig 25316 bp, 24 predicted proteins | sample MGYA00580683_ERZ772956 | MGnify/ENA primary metagenome ERZ772956 (study PRJEB29015, sample SAMEA2738077) | human oral metagenome | biome: human oral; feature: human-associated habitat; material: saliva | place: China | collected 2212 ... | reverse complement strand
CCTTAAAGACGAAAGAAGAAATGAGTAAGTTACATATCAAGAAGGGCGACCAGGTAGTCGTCCTCAGCGGTGTAGACAAGGGTAAGACGGGACGCGTGCTCGAAGTCCTCGTCGACAAGCAGCGTGCGATTGTCGAGGGTGTAGCCATCGTCGCTAAGCATGCTAAGCCCAGCGCTAAGAACCCTCAGGGGGGTATCGAGAAGAAGGAAGCTCCTATCCATATCGCTAAGCTCAACGTCCTAGATCCTGCGACGGGTAAGGCTACGCGTATCGGTCGTCGTCTCAATGACGAAGGGAAGCTTGTACGTTATTCCAAAAAGTCAGGAGAGGAGATCAAGTAATGAGCAACACTGCAAGTCTAAAGAACGAATATAAGGAACGTATCGTTCCTGCCCTGCTTCAGCAGTTCGGATACAAGTCCAGAATGCAGGTGCCCGTCCTCAAGAAGATCGTCATCAATCAGGGTCTCGGTATCGCTACGGCGGACAAGAAGATCATCGATGTCGCTATCGCTGAGCTTTCGGCCATCACCGGTCAGAAGGCTGTAGCTACGGTCTCTAAGAAGGACATCTCTAACTTCAAGCTTCGTAAGAAGATGCCTATTGGTGTCATGGTCACCCTGCGTCGTGAGCAGATGTACGAGTTCCTCGAACGTCTGATCCGTATCGCACTGCCTCGTATCCGTGACTTCAAGGGGATCGAAAGCAAGTTCGATGGTCGTGGGAACTATACCCTCGGTATCAGCGAGCAGATCATCTTCCCTGAGATCAACCTCGACGGCATCACCAAGATCCTCGGTATGAACATCACGTTCGTTACCTCGGCTCAGACTGACGAAGAAGGTTACGCACTCCTCAAGGAGTTCGGCCTCCCATTCAAGAACGCTAAGAAAGGCAACTAAATACTATGGCAAAGGAATCAATGAAGGCACGCGAAGTAAAGCGTGCGAAGCTGGTCGCTAAGTATGCTGCCAAGCGTGCTCAGCTCAAGGCCGAAGGTAACTACGAAGCGCTCCAGGCTCTGCCTAAGAATGCTTCTCCCGTACGTCTGCACAACCGTTGCAGCATGACGGGTCGTCCTAAGGGCTATATGCGCCAGTTCGGCATCTCTCGTATTCAGTTCCGTGAGATGGCTTCTGCCGGCCTCATCCCTGGGGTCAAGAAGGCTAGCTGGTAAGAGCTCTTAGCTCAACCGATCCTTACAGAAGGAGACGCTCCCACGATCGGGTGGAAGCGTCTCCTTCTTCTTTTTGTTGGAAGGTCTTTTACGGCTTGGCTCGGTCAGCTTTTGTCGAAGGAAGCCTCGGGGAAGCCTGATGAAGGGCCGGGAAGAAGCTCGTACTCCCAGCGCAATCTGTATCGCTTCGCTTGAAGGGTAGTAGGACTTTCGCTAGAATATTCTATTACCCCCGTCGGAATATTCTATTACCCCCCGAAAGAATGTTCTATTGCTTCCGTTCGAATGTTATATTAGTTCGCTTGGAATATTATATTACTTCCGTCCAAATGTTATATTACATCTGGCTGAAGGTAATATTACTTTCGGCCGAATGTTATATTACTTCTGACGGGAGGTTTTATTGCTTTCATCCGGATGTGGCATTACTTCGATTCGGATCGCTTGGTACTTCGCCTGTAATCTAATAATACTTCTCTTGTGAGATTCAATCCATTCCACGGCGATCCTAGGTTACTTTGCCTGGATTCTTATAGAGCTTCCTGGACAGGGCGCTTTAACATTCCCCGTGCTCTGCTTCGTATTCGTGTTGTGGCTCCCGTAAGGGCGATTGGCTGAAGCTTGGAATACGTTCCCCAGCTCCCAGGTGCTGTCCGGCCTTCTCCAATTACTTCTGGGGCTTACTCCGGGTTTCTCGCCTTGCCTCCTAACCTAATCTTCGGGCGAAGATCGCTTAATCAAGAGCCTTCGATCCTAATGAATACCGAAGCGCCTCGGCCCTCCCGTCACCAATGTGAGGGGAGGGCCGAGGCGCTTTTGAGGTTGTTTGTCGGGTCGCTCTAGGCGGGGCGGGAGCTATCCACGTAGCTCTTCTTCGACGAGAGCGATGCGTTCCTTGAGGGCGGGCTCGATGTTGATGCGCCCTTCGATGGCTTTGCAACCGTGCATGATGGTCGTGTGGTCGCTGCGATTGAGGAGCTGGGCGATGGTGTTGTACGAAGCGCTGGTGTGCTTCTTCACGAGGTACATCGTCACCTGGCGGGGAAGGGCGAGGACAGCCTTGCGTGAAGGCGTGCGAAGTTGCTCCTTCTCGACGCCGAATACCTTGCACACGGTGTCAAGTACCAGCTCGGGCGTCACCTCCTTGCGTTCGATGGAGACGGTGCCACCGACGATACGACGAGTCATGTCGATGTCTACCGCGCCGAGATCAGAGAACTTCGAGTGCGTGACGATTGTACGGATGGCGCCTTCGAGCTGACGGACATTGTCCTGCATGTTCTCAGCGATGAACTCGACACACTCTTCTCCGAGTTCGACACCGCTGTCTGCGACACGGCGCTGCAGGATCTTGCGTCGGAGCTCCAGGTCAGGACGGTCGATGCGGAGCATCATCGCGCTCTGGATGCGCGTCATGATGCGGGCTTCCATACCCTTGAGGTCCACGGGGGGAACGTCACAGGTGACGATGATCTGCTTGCCGAGGAGGTAGAGGTGATTGAAGATGTCGAAGAAGGCTTGTTGGGTCTTGGTCTTCCCGATAAGCCCCTGGATGTCGTCGATGATCAGGATGTCCATCTGCTGGTAGAAGTCGATGAACATGCCTCGCTCTGTCCCACGCATCAGACTGTCACGGATGAACTGCGTCTCAAACTTGGAGCTCGACACGTAGCATACACGCATCGTCGGGTGAAGCTCCATAGCTCGCTGGCCAATGGCTTGGCAGAGGTGGGTCTTCCCCACGCCACTAGGGCCGTAGATGAAGATGAAGTTCAGGGGAGCTTGCCCAGGGCGAGCCGCAGTAGCTTCGGCGATGCGAAGAGCTTCACGATTACAAGCGCTCTCGTAGAAGGTCTCGAAGCGAAGGTCTGCACTTAGATGCGAGGTGTAGTCCTGCGTCCGTGCGATCTTAGCAGGCGAAGGAGCGGGTGCCACCTTTGCAGGAGCTAGGAAGATCTCTAGTCCACGAGGGGTGAGGACTTCCTGCTGGGCCCTGATGAGAAGCGTCTCATGCGTCCGAAGAAGATCTTCATAGAAGCTCTTCGATGGTACCTCGAGGACAAGTGCTTCGAAGGAGCCTCCCTCATCCTCTCGGGTCTCTACGCCGAGGGGACGGATGGGAGCGAACCAGCGCTGCAGTGTCTGAGGATCGCAGGAGCGAGCGATGATCTGAAGGCATTGCTTCCAGAGCTGCTCCCCGTCCTGTGGGATGGGGGTATGCATGAGTGTATGCCTCGCGTAATCGTGAGCCAAGAGCATTATAATTATTATGGAGCCTAGAGGGGTGCAGGTGCTAGGAGAAGCACCCGTGCGTGCCGGGCTACGTTTCTGATGGATCTGAAGAGCTTATCCACAAGCAGGAAGGGGGCTAACTCGTTATATTGCAGGAAGCTAGCTGGACCTTGATGGTGTCCTTGGGATCTCTTTTCTGATGCAAAGTTTGCCAATTATTAGGAGAAAAAAAAACGGGAAAAGGCTTGCTTTTCTCGTTCCTTCTGTATGCCATTTGTTATCAGAGGCTTATAGTATCCCCTGATAAGGCGACTGAGGGGTGCTATCCTAATCTCTTAGAAATCAGAGCTTCTGTGGAGTATGCACAAGGATACTCACCTACTTATACACAGCCCAGCGTTTCACTAAGTGATTGATAGATAACCTATATATGCTGGGGAGAGAAAAGATTTCCACAAGGGAGGCATCGGTAGGGAAAGTAGTACGAGTCCCGTACTAATAGGACGAAAGGGAAGTCCAAGCTCTTCAGCTCGGGCTTCCCTCTCTCTTCACCCATATACAATTTGAGTGGGCTGGGCGTTAGGGTAGGGTACTAGGCGATGGAATGCCGAGGAGGGCGAGTGAGATCAGTGGCGATAGTGGTAGTCGATGCCGAAGAGGGCGCCGGCGAAGGTCATCACCTCTCCGTAGGCTACGAGGACACTGGAGTGAATCTCCCCAGGTGGAGGCGTGAAGAAGGCTGCGCCGAGGAGGGCGAGACCGAAGAGGCAGAGGACGGAGGCGATCCAGAGCTGTAGGGTGGCCTTGGGGCTTTTACTTTCCATGGGGAATGTGTGCTGAGGTGAGTTGCTTGTATTCGGTGCGTGCGTCGAAGCAGGGACAGAGCTTGATCCATTCGGAGGAGTCAATGTGTCCATCCCCGTTGCGGTCAGGGCTGAGGTCACGGTGACCTACGATCTCGGCTTGAGGAGCTAGAGCCTTGAGTTGGACTAGGAGCTGGCGAAGGGCTACCTTCTGCGCCTCGGTACGGGTGTCGGTAGCCTTCCCGTTGGGGGCAAGACCGCCTTCGTAGCAGACGCCCCAGCTACAGCTGTTGTAGCCCTTCACGTGCGCCCCTATCTGCTGGAGGGGACGTAGGGGAATGACCGTGCCTGACTGACGGATATAGAAGTGGTAGCCTGCCCCGTGGAAGCCTCGAGCACGATGGTCCCGCTCTAGGGCTTCGGGTGAATAGGGGCGGTCGGATCGAGTGGCGCTACAGTGCAAGACGATGTAGCGGATAGCTTCGGCTCTCATCGCTGTGCCCTCCTGTAGATGTAGCCTACTCCGAGAAGCAGGCTGAGGAAGAGAAGGACCTGGAGGAGGATGCGTCTGAATCCACCTCTAGCGCTCGTGGTGGAGTGTCCTGCCTGCTCTTGATGCTGGGTTACCTTCGCTTGTTGGTGCTCGTCGGTGGCTTCGTTTCGGGAGCCTTGGTGCCGTGCGACCTGCCTGCTGTGGTAGTGGAGGCTCCAGCCCTTCTCTCGTGGGAGGAACGAGCGAAGTGGGGTAGGAGGAAGGCTATCGCTGGGGAGGGGGATGAAGCGAAGTTCCTCGCTCACCTCCAGATAGAGGCTGTCGTCTCGGTGGGTGAAGTGGGTGTGGGTCGCTTCCTGATGGTGGGTACTCTCTGCGGTGTGGGCTTGGTGTGTCTGCTGTCGGTAGCTAGGACCACAGCTGAAGCACGGGCTGAGGAGAAGAGCACAAGCGAAGCCCTGCGGGATAAGTTGGCTTGTGGGCATGATCATATAGAGTATATAGGAGTATAAACCCTCGCTCTCGTGGGAGGGGTAGCCCTTGCTCTGAGGCTGCGATACAAAGGTATGTGCGCACGTGCGAGGCGGTGGACCATATAGTCCTTAATTGTCCCTTAACGGCTCTTCGCTGTCGCTATCTTCGGTACATCACTTCGATGAGCTAGGGGAGGTTGTTAAGCGGGTATCTGGGGAAGAACTTCGGTAATCTACAGAAGAAACCTACCGAGCTCCTAGGAGGCTGTGGGAGCATCCTATTATATATGGTATAGAGGAAGACTATGCGAGGTGTGGAATTGGGCTATACTGAGGGGGAAGCTCTCTCTTCGTGGGGAGTCGGATTATTCTCTCTAAGGAGCAGGCTCTTTCTGTATAAGGTGTGGGCTCTAGCGACGCTAAGTCTAGACTCAAGTGGAGGAGAGGAATTAGCTGAAGCTGTCGGGAAGGATTGCAAGGTCTGGTACATATATATATGACGAGGGCTACACTGGAGTGAATAGACTCCGAGTGTAGCCCTTGTGGCGTAGAGGTGGGGCGCCTTAGGCGTCCCTTAGTGGTGCGTGCTTACTTCGTAGCGCGACGAGCACGGATGACGTGGCGCACTTCTTCGATGCGCTCTACACGGCGTAGGCGTGCAGGTTCGTCTTCGACGAAGAGCTCTTCCTTGTCTGCTGGGCGGACGTAGGCTAGAGCTTCACCCTTGCGGATGTTAGCACCCTGAGCTACGACCTCAGCGAGGCGACCGGTGAAGTTGGAGATCACAGGTTCGAAGTAGCCGGCTGTAGTCTGGATGTAGCAGAGAGGTTCGCCTGTCTTGATGGCGGTACCTACAGCAGGAGCGGTAGAGTAGTCATCGGGGTCGATCTCCCAGATGATCTGACCAGAGGCAGGAGCCTGGATAGGTTCGGTGCCCTGGCGCTTGACCTTCTGAGCATCTTCGGCGCTATAGCCCTTCTTCACGAGAGCATCGGTCTTAGCCTTGTCGAGCTCTGCCTGGAAGCGTTCCTTAGCAGCCCCGCTCTTGTAGTCACGGTACTGAGCTTCGTGCATGGCGAATTCGAAGAGTTCTTCGTCGTCTTCACCGAGCTCCCAGCCGTTCTCCTTCATCTCTGCACGGAACTTATCCAGCGCATCGGGGTAGTTGAGCTGTGGGTCTTCGGTGGTGAATTCGAAGCCCTTTTCCTTCGCTAGATCAATGATCTCCTGATCGAGCTTGCCTGGGAGACGGCCGGACTTCCCTAGGATCATACCCCAGGTATTGTTGTCGATAGCTTCCCAGCGTCCCTTCCCGATGGTGAGGTTGTAGACGTTCATCAGAGCGACGTTCTTCACATACTGGCTGAAGGGGGTGACGAGTGGGGGATAGCCCAGACGTGGCCATACATAAGCCACTTCGTCGAAGAGGCGGACGAGCAGGTCATCGACGCTTAGTTCGGGTTCGCCCTTCTTGCGCAGGTGCATGTTGATCCCTGCGTGTACGCCCTTGAGGTCAGCCATCATTGAGCCCATCATACCACCAGGCAGACCGCAACCGACGAGGAGTGAAGAGGTCAGGAGGTTAGAGGGGTTGATGAAGTAACCGAGGAAGTCATCGATGAACTCCTGTGTGAGGGCACGAGCCTTCATGTAGGCGTCCATGTTGATCTCAGCCACCTTGTAGCCAGCGTCGATGAGCATCTCACGGATGGTGATGACGTCTGGGTGGATCTTACCCCAAGAGAGGGGTTCCATAGCTACGTCGATGACGTCAGCCCCATTGTCACACACCTCGAGCATCGAGGCTACAGAGAAGCCAGGACCTGAGTGACCGTGGTACTCGATGATGACTTCGGGGTGCTTAGTCTTGATGGCCTTGACCAGGCGACCGAGGAAGCGAGGGCGACCGATACCTGCCATGTCCTTGAGGCAGATCTCAGGAGCGCCAGCAGCGATGAACTGGTCCGCCAGATCAGCGTAGTACTCGACGGTATGTACTGGGGAGTGCGTGATACAGAGGGTAGCCTGAGGGATCATCCCTGCTTCCTTAGCGTAGTGGATGGAGGGGATGACGTTGCGGGGGTCATTGAGCCCGTCGAAGATACGCGTGATATCGACGCCCTGTGCCTTCTTGACCTTGTACATCAGGCGACGTACGTCGGCAGGTACGGGGAACATACGTAGCCCGTTGAGACCACGGTCGAGCATGTGGGTCTGGATACCGGCTTCGTTGAGGGGCTTGGTGAAGGCACGTACGGCCTTGTTGGGATTCTCGCCGTAGAGGAGGTTGACCTGCTCGAAGGCGCCACCATTAGTCTCGACACGGGCAAAGCAACCCATCTCGACTAAGACGGGAGCGATACGCTCAAGCTGATCCTTACGGGGCTGGTACTTCCCCGAAGACTGCCACATATCTCGGTAGATAAGGCTTAGTTTGATTTCTCTCTGTTCCATAAGAGTGAGTGATTGAATGAGGGTACTATTTTGTTGGTTGCTTAGCAGAGGGGTGGGCGTGGCCGATCATGTCGAGGGTATGTAGCCACTGCAGACCGATGAGCCCGGCGGTTTCGGTGCGTAGGCGACTCGAGCCGAGGGTGATGGGCTGGCATCCAGAGGCTACGGCACTCTGGATCTCTTCGACGGAGAAGTCTCCTTCGGGTCCGATCATCAGGAGGATCTTCGACTCCGGGCGGAAGACTCGGTCGATGGTCGTGCGCTCGGGGGAGAGCCCCTCACGACAGTGCGCCAAGAGGCGAAGGCCGTAGTCGGAGGTAGCTTCGAGGAGGGAGGCGAAGGGTAGGTCGGTGGTGAGGGTAGGCAGGAGCGCCTTGTGTGACTGCTTCATGGCACTCTGGATGATCCGCTCTAGGCGGTCGGCGCTGGTATGCTTGCGCTCGGAGTGCTTGGTCTTGATGAGGAAGATCTCATCGAGACCTACTTCGACCATCTTCTCTAGCATCCACTCGATACGATCCAGACTCTTCGTCGGGGCGATGGCCACGCTCCAAGAACCTCGCCAGTACTTCTGCCAAGGCTCTTCGTGGAGGATGCTCAGGAGACAATGCCGACGATCTACGCCCGTGACTCGGGTCTCAAAGAGTGTACCCTGCCCGTCGGTGACAAGAAATTCGTCACCCACCTGCGCACGTAGGACGCGTAGGGCATGCTGCGCTTCACCCTCGGGGAGCTGTAGGTCTTCACGGAGGTGAGGGGCATAGAAGAGGGGTAGGTCTTTCATTCGTGCATCGTTGTTTCCTCGTATCAAAGTTACTCTTTTTACGGGGAAAAACCGAAGAATCAGGGGCGAGCGAACGAATCTCTTCGGATGAGCGTCGGAGAAACCTATGGTAGCTCGCCTCAGCGACCTACTGTGGGTCGTCTCGACGACCTACCGTGGGTCGCTGAGGCGATCCACGGTAGGGTCCTGAGGAGGCCTTCCAACCCCGCTGGTTATGCGGGTCTGGAGAAGGGCCTTCGGACAAACGAAAGCGAGGCCCCTCTGTCCACTGGGGAAGAGGGGCCTCGCTTGAGGTCAGAGCCAAAGGGTTTGGCTCGGGAGAAGGGGACTATTCCTGCCCTTCGTCGCTGTGCGAACGAGCGCTCGAGGGTGCCTGCTGGGCACTCTCCTGAGCTTCACGCTGGCGTGCTACCGCTTCTTCGTAGCTCATGGGTCGGGCTGGACGGCTCTCCGCTGTGCTGGCAGGCTGGCTGATCCTGACGGCGGGGAGCTCGGTGCGCTGTGCTGGCTCCGTGGCTGGCTCGGTGGGACGGCTCACGGGAGTCTCGCTGGGCTGAGGAAGAGCTTCCCGCTCGGGACGCTCTACGCTACGTGCTGGACTCGAAGAAGCTTCGAGGGCACGACGACCTTCGCCACGGTCCGTACGCTCGGGACGCTGGCGACGCTCCTGACCCGACTCGCCTCGGGGAGCACGCTGCTGTGCTGAAGCTTCTACTGTGGACTCTTCGCTGGTGCTGGGGGCGACTTCTTCGCTACGCTCGGGGCGCTGACGGCGGGGATTATTACGAGCACCTTGCTCACGACCTTCCTGGGAGCGCTGTTCTTGAGCTGGACGTTCACCCCGAGGTTGGCGGTCGGTACGCTCGTCGCGCTGGGGCTGCGTGCGGGCTTCTTCGCTACGGGGAGCACGGTCCTCACGCTGGGCGGGGCGCTCTCCTCGACCCTGCTGACGTGGCTGACGATCAGAGCGCTCTTCACGCTTGTCGGCAGAGCCTTCTGAGGGCTGATTGTTGCGCTGACGGCCCTGTCCTTGTCCTTGATTCTGCCCCTGATTCTGGCGGGACTGCTGGGGCTGTGCTGGGGCGGGAGCGACTACCTGATCAGAGGCTTCCTTATCCTTGTCTTTGTCCTTCTTCTTCTTTTTCTTGCTCTTGGACTTCTCCCTCAGTAGGGTCTCTTCGTCAGGGCGCTGACGGAGTGAGACACCATACTCACGGCGGAGCGAATGAAGGTTGAGGTTGAGTGCCTTGACCGAGATCTGGATCTCCCAGATGCACACGCAGAGCGAGAGGGCAAGTAGGATCATCCCGAAGCCGAAGACGATGCCAGCTAGGACATCCCACAGGATGTAGAAGAGGAACATCGCCCCGAGGCATGCTAGTAGACTCCCCGCCCCGAGGATCTGCATCGCACGGATGAGCTTGAGGCGGAGGTAGAGGTTCTCGATCTGCTTGAGCGAGGTACCCTCGGCATCGGGGTTATTCTCGTAGCGCTCCTGGAGGCTACGTACGATCGAAGCGTAGGAGAGGAAGCGGTTGGTGTAGGCGAGCAGGATCAACGAGATCGCCGAGAAGAGTAGTGACGGCGTCGTCAGATTAAGCTCAGTCATTAGGGTCATAGGATATGATCAATAAGTGAGGTCAAATGATAGGGGAAATTAAAAGCGGGGAGGTAGGAGCTCCGCGAGACGGCGGTGGAGGATCGAGGCCAGCATATGCTTGGCGACGGTCATATCCACTTCCTTGCCCAGCTCCTCAGCGATCGAGGTCACCTTGCCATCCTTGAAGCCACAGGGGTTGATCAGGTGGAAGGGCGCCAAATCGGTATTGACATTGAGCGCAAAGCCGTGCATCGTCACGTAGCGACTGCTCTTGACACCGATGGCGCAGATCTTGCGCTCCTTCACGGGGTCACCCACGTCGAGCCAGACACCCGTAGCACCAGCCTTGAGCGTCGAGTCGATGCGGTAGAAGCGCAGGAGCTCGATGACGGACTGCTCCAGTAGGTCAATGTACGCCTTGAGCCCGAGGCCGAACTGCTCCAGATCAAGGATCGGGTAGCCAGTGATCTGCCCAGGACCGTGGTAGGTGACGTCGCCCCCTCGCTCGACGGAGAAGAAATCATAGCCGTGCTCACGGAGGAAGTCTTCGCTCATCAGCATGTTCGCCTCATCTGCGTGCTTGCCCATAGTGAAGACAGGATTGTGCTCGCAGAAGAGGAGGAAGCTCTCCGTCGCCCGCCCTTCGTGCTTGGCGTCGAGCTGTGCTTCGAAGAGCTCCTTCTGCAGGGCCCAAGCCTCAGCATAGGCGATACGTCCGAGATCTCTATAGGTGTAGGGCTCTCGGTAGGCAGGGAGCGGGAGGACACGTACCCCCGCCTCGTCTACCTCGATATATTCGAAGTCATAGGCTGGCTGGAGATCTGTAGGCAGGAGAGCCGAGATCTGTGCGTGCGAAGGAGCGTGATGGGACAGATGCGTCAGGAGGGTCAGCTCCGGACGCTCAGAGAGACGGGGCAGGAGACGCTCGACGTCTTGGATCGACTGGTGGCTCGGGTGCGGACGCTGGTAGCGGAGAGCGTTGATGACCAGGAGCTGGGAGCCACTGACCTTAGCCCACTCCTCCAGCTCGATGGTCTTCATGTCCGTGATGTAGCTGAGCGGTCCGATCCGATAGCCGACGATGGGCAGAGCCCCATGTGCGAGCGAAATCGGAGTCACCCGTTCTCCGAAGAGTTCGAAGGAGGCATCTACACCTTCCTCGATAGGGTGGAGCTTGAAGCGAGGGGTCCCTGGGTAAGGGTTGGGACTGAAGACGTAGTGCATGCGAGCCTTCACAGAGTCAAGAACTCGCTGTTGCCCGTAGATGGGGATGTCTTCCCTCCAAGCGATGGTACGGACATCATCGAGCCCAAACGTGTGATCGTAGTGCTCATGCGTCAGCAGGATCGCATCAATTCGATCGATCCCCAGCCGTGTCGCTTGGTAGTGGAAGTCAGGACCGCAGTCGATGAGGATCCTATGCCCCGAGTCAGTGATGACCAGAGCAGAGGTGCGTAGACGACGGTCACGAGGATCAGCACTATGGCATACAGGACAGCCACAGCCAACTTCGGGGATGCCCGTGCTGGTGCCCGTGCCGAGAAGAATAACCTTCATAAGTGATGTGGGGAGCTCTTCCCAGTGAGCTTAGCGTCTCTCGATGCTGAAGCCTAGGGAGGAGAGAAGATAGTGAGGGAGAATAGGCGTCAAGGAGAAGGAATGAAAAGCCTAGAGCGAGCGACTTGATTCAATAAGCCGGAAGGCGAGGTGCGTCCTATGCGGTACGAGGGAGGATGACTGATATGCTCGGGGGAAGTGCTTGCTAGCAGAGCGTCATCTCACCTCCTCGCTCTCCGATTGACCTCCTTGAGGAGTTTCTTGAGGCTTCCTTTGAGGATCTACCTTGAGAGCTCTAGGGAAGTCCACTAGATACCTCTTGGGCAATCAGCCCAAAGGCTCGGAGGGGTTGTGCCAGAAAGTGCTTGGAGAATGTGTCGGAGAGAGCTTAGGAGATGTACCTGACTTCAGGCTCGATGCGTATCCCGAAGCGCTGCTGTACTTCTCCCTGAATATACTCAGCTAGACGAGCGATGTCTTGGCCCGTAGCTTCACCATCGGCATTGACTAGGACAAGAGCCTGCTTCTCGTAGACTCCTGCATGCCCGAGGCGATAGCCCTTGAGACCACAGCGGTCGATGAGCCAGCCCGCAGGGACTTTGACTCGACCATCCTCGAGGAGGTAGTGGGGCGCATTGGGGTGTGCCTTCAGTAGCTCGGCAAAGGCTTCGGAGGAGATGATGGGGTTCATGAAGAAGCTCCCTGCATTACCTAGGGTCTTAGGATCGGGTAGCTTCTCTTGGCGAATGCGGATGACTTCTCTGCGTACGTCGCTAGCTGTCGGCTCTGCGGTGTGCGCTGTGACCCGCTCACGAAGATCCGCATAGTCGAGGTGAAGCCTAGGCTTCTTCGAGAGCCGTAGTACGACGTGTGTGACGATGTAGTCTGCCCACTCGGGCTCCTTGAAGATGCTGTGCCGGTAGCTGTATTTACACTCCTGATTCGAGAAGTGACGTACCTCGCCCGAGCGACGATTCACCGTGTGCACCTCTTGGATGACCTGGCTTACTTCTGCTCCGTAGGCACCGATATTCTGGATGGCAGCGGCACCTACTTGCCCGGGGATGAGGGAGAGATTCTCCACGCCGTACAGACCGAGATCGACCAGCTCTGCCACTAGGTCATCCCAGTGGACACCCGACCCTACGAGCATGTCTACCGTCTCCTCTGTCTCGGCCACGACTTGCCTACCGAGGATCTTGGAGTGTAGGACTATCCCATGAAAATTGGCGAGGAAGAGCAGATTGCTCCCCTCGCCAATAGTGATACAGCGACACTCTTGGAAGTACTCATCACGGCTCAGGAGCTGTAGGTCTTCGATGCTGGTGAAGGGGATGAACCAGTCTGCCTGGGCATCGATGCCGAAGGTGTTGAGCGTGCGTAGCGAGTAGTTCTGTAGTATCTCCATATGTGGATATGGTGTAGCCCGTATGGGGCTCCTTGTCTTAGTTGTCGTTCTCTAGGAGCCAAGCATCCTTGAAGTCAGGAGCGAAGCGAGCCTTGATAGCTTCACGGCTAGCTACAGCTTCTGCTCTGGAGTCGAAGCTCGATACGATGACACGTAGCATGCCAGCGTCGTTGGTAGCGAGGACAGCGTTGTAGCCAGCCTGTACCATGCGATCCTTGAGGTTGCGAGCGTTGGTAGGATTCTGGAAGCTCCCGACGACTACGCTGAAGCGCTTGAGACGGGTAGCATCTTCGCCCTGATAGGTGGTGACACGCTCCTTGCGCACAGTCACAGGGACAGCAGGTCTCTCTGGAGCAGTGGTGGCGGGAGCTTCATACTGTACCGTAGACTTGGAGTCTTGGGTGGCGATCTCACGCTGCTTGGCCTGCTCGTAGGCCTTGCGATAAGCGCTCTTCTTCTTCGATCCGCAAGAGCTCAGTGATACGGCTGCGATCAGGGCAAAAGAGGCCAAGATAATCTTCTTCATAATTCTCTTTCTGTGATTATGGACGTCGTCCAATGTAGACTATTATCTACAAAGGTAACAAATAATTAGGACTGATGGGTGGGACGGCGCAGGACATGATGGAGGATAAGTCTCCAGACATAGAGCAGATCTTCACGAGTGAAGAGGTAGGCCAAAAGCAGATATACTACTCCCATCACCACGCTCCCCAAGGATAAACGCCAAAAGTCAGCCAAACTAGATAGTAGCATGTTATCCAGAGCCCAAACTGCTGCTCCTGCGGCTGCTGCCATCAGAGCAAATGGGATGAGTTCGGCTAGTTGCTGCCTTAATGGATAGCTGATGATTCGCCCAGAGTAGTAAGTGTTGATGTAGAGATAGATGACCTGGATGATTACGGAGCTCCATAAGAGGCCGTATACTCCAAAGAGTAGACCAGTGAAGATAGCTATAACCCCAATGATGCGACGTACCACCTCAAGACGGAGATGTAAGTCGCTACGACCAGTTACCTCAAGAATGTTCGAGTTGTATGCGTTGATGGGATAGAGAATGCCACAGATACAGAGGATCTGGAAGAAGGGAGCGGCCTCCATCCACTTGTCACCATAGAGAAAGTGGTATAGAGGGGAGGAAAGAGCAATAAGCATGATCATCACAGGACAGGAGAGCTGGAAGAGTAGGCGGATCATGCGGCGATACCCGGCTCTGAGTCTCTCTGGGTCCTTCTGCATCTTCACTAGGACGGGGTAGGTCACCTTGTAGATCGGGTCTGCCATGGTTGCCACAGGGACGACATAGAGCGAGTTCGCATTATTATACAATCCTAGGGTTCGCGTAGAGAAGTTACGACCGATCACCGCTAAGGTCAGATTGTCATAGGCTGCGACAATGATCTTGGAGATGGCCATCCTAGAGCCAAATGCAAAATGATGTTTGAGGCGCTCCTTGCTAAAGATGAGCTTGGGATACCAGCCAGAGAAGTAGAAGAGTAGGGCTACTCGTACGGTTGCGTTTACGATGGCTAAAGCTACAAGAGACCAGTAGCGGAAGCCACACAGAGCCATGATGATCCCCACGCCTCCGCTGATTAGGCCTTGTAGGATCTGTATATAGACCTCTTGGCGAAATTTCATCTTGCGCCAGATCAGGATACCTGGGACATTCCCTGGTGCATAGACAACGAAGCTTAGGGCTAAGACTCTCAGGACATCTGTTAAGACCGGGTTGTGGAAGTAGTCTGCGATCCAAGGGGCTGTGACAAAGAATATCCCATAGAGTATGAGCCCCATGGTAGCTGTAAAGTAGAATACCGTAGAGGTGTCTTCTTCATCCAGATGCTCGGTGCGTGCTAATGAGGAAGCAAAGCCAGCATCAGCGAGAGCCATGGATATTGCGATGAAGATGTTGAGCACGGCTACGACGCCGAAGTCCTCGGGGACGAGGAGGCGGGCTAGGACGAGGTTGACGGAGAAGGTCGTCAGACGTCCTAAGAGTTGCTGGACGGTGGCCCAACCGAAGCCCGAGACGGACTTCCCTTTGAGTGTCGCTATATCCTCGGGGATCTCACCTAGGTGCTCCTGAGGTTTCTGGTCGTTATCTTCCATTCGTTGCTGTTTCTGATTTTAGTTCGACGCCGTAGATGCGTTCCAGGCGGGAGTATAGTTCGTCGAGGCGACCTGCTCGTATCTCCAGCTCGAGGAAGCAGGACTCTCTGAAGTCTTGGAGGAGGACTCTAGCCTCAGTCTCCTTGACTTGGCGCATCACGGGGCCCATTAGTTCGTAGGGGAAGGAGACGCTGAGGCGCTCCTGAAGGATACATTCTTTGCGAGGGGCGTCTTCGAGTGCTGCCAGAGCAGCTTCACGGTAGGCTTCGATGAGTCCGCTCGTCCCGAGCTTGACTCCTCCGAAGTAGCGTACCACCAGGACGATGACTTCGGTCAATCCCTGGGACACAAGTATACCATGTATGGGTTTGCCTGCCGTGCCTGAAGGCTCTCCGTCATCGTTGGCTCGGTAGGGCTCGCCTGTAGGTCCAAGACGATAAGCCCAACAGACGTGACGGGCATCGTAGTACTTCGCTCGAAGCTCCGCCACACGAGCTAGTGCCTCCTCCTCCGTAGTGACGGGGTAGGCAAAGGCGAGGAACTTACTTCGCTTCTCTGAGTACTCACCTTCGGAGGGCTCAGCAAGAGTCCAATAGCTGTCTGACTGCGCTTCTTCGGGTTCGCTAGGTCTCGTCGTGCTCAAGACTTCAGTGACTAAGAGAAGAGCTGAGCAGAGTAGGCATCCAGTGCCTTACGTGTCGCATCGAGACGCTCCATTAGTTCGGGGCTAGCGGAGACGAGGGGGAGGCGAAGCTGATTGCTATCGATCAGACGCATCAGGTAGAGCAGTGCCTTGATTCCGACAGGATTGCCCTCTTGGAAGAGCTGCGTATTGATCTGTCGCATCTCGGTCTGGATCATGTCGGCCTCGTTGAGGCGTCCCTCCATAGCCAGATGAGTCAGATGGGAGAAGAGGCGGGGATAAGCATTGCCCACGACGGAGATCACTCCCTGAGCACCGTTCTGGATGAAGGGGACGGTGAGGGCATCATCGCCCGAGAGGACGACGAAGTCCTCTGGGAGTTCGCACGAAGTGATCTGCTCTGCCTGCTGGGGGAAGCCTGAAGCCTCCTTGATCCCGATGATGTTGTCGAAGTCACGGGCTAGACGTACGGCGGTGCTGGGAGCCATGTTGACGCCCACACGCCCAGGGACATTATACAGGACGATCGGTAGCGGGCTACGCTCGGCCAGGTGGGCGAAGTGGCGGTACATGCCTTCCTGCGAGGGCTTGTTGTAGTAGGGCACTACGGAGAGGATACCGGAGAGCCCTGTTGGGTCGAGTTCGCTGATGCGTTCGCCGATCTCTCGGGTATTGTTCCCTCCGAGGCCTACCATCAGAGGGCAGCGCCCTGCTACCTGCTGGATGACGTGCTTGATCACCTCGTCCCGCTCCTGACGAGTCAGACAAGGGGATTCGCCTGTAGTGCCGTGGATGACGATGAAGTCTGTGGCTTGGTCACGCAGGAGATGCTCAAGGAGCCGCTCAAGGCTCTTGTAGTCTACCTCTTCTTGTTCGGTGAAGGGAGTGATCAGCGCCACGCCCATGCCACGAAAGGGATGTTTACTCATAGCTTGCTCTTCTACAACCATAAATAGGGGGATGTCCCGAGGGCAAAGTTAGTGATTTTATGCACGTTGTCCGCAGGGAGCCAGCGTCGTCTCCCGATCGACTCCTCTGGAGACGAAAAAGGACCCTACGGTAGGTCGTCGAAAAAACCTACAGTAGGTTTCTCTTGCGACCTACCGTGGGTCGTCGAGACGACCTACAGTAGGTTTTTTCTGACCCCTTCCGAAGTCGCTCCACAGCAGGCTTTGTGGCAGGGGTATTTTTCGACGGAAGAAGAGCCTTCGACGACGGGGTGAATCTCGGGCTGTTTGCGCTAGATTCCGTACCTTTGCCCGACATTGTGCTATTATTATGAGTATCGTACAAGCTGAAGACTATCACGTGCCTGTCATGCTACAGGAGTGCCTCGAGGGCATGCAACTACGCCCAGAGGGGTGCTATGTCGATGTGACCTTCGGAGGCGGAGGCCATTCACATGCGATACTGGAGCACCTTGCTTCGGGTGGGCATCTCTACTCCTTCGACCAAGATCCTGATGCTGCCTCACGAGCTGTCGAGGGGGAGCAGTTCACCTTCATCGCTTCGAACTTCCGTCACCTAGAGCGCTTCATGGACTACTATGGACGTCTGGGGCAGGTGGATGCCCTCCTGGCGGACCTCGGGGTCTCGTCCCATCACTTCGATGATATGGAGCGAGGCTTTAGCTTCAGAGACGAAGCTCCCCTGCTGGATATGCGCATGAACAATCGGGCGGGTCGCTCGGCTCGGGATATACTCAACGAGTACGACGAAGCGATGCTTGCCGACATCTTCTATCGCTACGGCGAACTGAAGCAGAGCCGTCAGATCGCTCGCCGTATCGTGGAGGCTCGCTCGGCCTCGCCACTGCAGCGAGTGGGGGATCTGACTGCAGTCGTCCGCCCCCTAGTACGCCCAGATCAGGAGAAGAAGCAACTCTCCTGCATCTTCCAAGCGCTTCGTATCGAAGTCAACGGCGAACTGAATGCACTCGAGGAACTACTCGAGAGCACCAAGCGGGTCCTCCGCCCTGGGGGCCGGCTCGTCATCATGACCTATCACTCTCTGGAAGATCGCCTCGTAAAGAACTTCCTTCGTCAGGGTGACGACAGCGATGATACCCGTATCTATGGGGCTTCCTCCGCCTCGTGGAAGCTCGTTACTCGCAAGCCTATTACCCCCTCTGCCGAGGAGATCGCTCGCAATCCTCGTGCTCGTAGTGCTAAGCTCCGCATCGCAGAGCTTCTCTGACGCTCACCCCGGAGCGCCCATCCTTAGACTTAGTTCATTTGATCCCGACTATGATAGATCAGCAGCAGTATCCCGACCAGGAGTCCCAAGCTCAGCCTTGGGCGGATGAGCCGTCTTCTACCCAAGAGCCCCTCGGCGAAGAAGAGGAGGCTGACCGCAATCTCCTCGAATGGGTCGAGAACGACCTCTGGGGACTTCCCGTCCTGCGCAATAACCGAGGCTTCATCCTCTTCTGCCTCTTCCTCGGGGCGATTGCCATCGCTTGGCCCTACTTCTATCAGGGGAGTCTTCGGGAGATCACTTCCCTAGAGGAGAAGCTCAAGGATATACGCTACAAGTCGCTCTACACCTCCGCTGCGCTCATCGAATATGAGCGGATCAACAACATCGTGGACAAGGTCAGTCAGTACCAGCTCCAGCTGGTGCCCGCTACCCAGCCTCCCTATCTCCTCGTCGACTCCGGACAGTACCCTCTGGCTCGTCCGCACTGAACCCGCTCTGCAGTCCCTTTCCCTCTGAGCTCTCATGACTTCACGTACTCGATCGCATGTTTAAGGCCTTCTTCTCTGGGATACGCACCCTCACTCTCGGACTCATCAGTAAGTCTCATAGAGGAGTCGAATGGCACCGCCTGACCCACGACCGCTTCCCCTGGATCGTCGCCCTGGTGACGCTGGTGATGGTCCTGGTGATGATACGCATCGTCCTCTTCATCCTCAGTCCCGATGGGGCGGAGTATGCCCGCCGTGCGGCCTCCGTCAACCCTCCCCGACAGGTGAGAGAGGAGCCCATGCGTGGATCGATCCACGCCCGTGATGGTCGCCCGATCGCTGTGACTTCTCCTATCTACCGACTCTTCATCGACTTCAGAGCTGAGGCACTAGCCCCCTTGCGTAAGCCCTTGCCTCCGAGAGGAGGGAGCAAGAAGGATTCCCTACAGCGAGCTAAGGTGTTGGAGCTACGAGCAGAGTTCGACGCAGGCCTTGACTCCCTAGCGGAACTGATGGCTACGACCTTCGATCTCTCAGCTCGCAAGCTGACCAAGTCGAAGCTCAAGGAGCGTTGGCGCCGAGCCTTCGCCACCGGAGATCGCCACTGCGCTGTCTACCCAGCGGACGTGACCTATGTACAGTACAAAGCCTTCGAGAATGCCGCTCCCTTTGCCCCCATCAAGACCAAGAAGGGTGGTACTCGAACGAGCCTCTTCTCCAAGCTCGTCTATACGGAGAATGAGACCCGCCGTATCTATCCTTTCGGTTCGCTCGCTTACCGCACCATCGGTCAGCTCTACGACCGCACGAAGGATGGACTCACCGAACCCAAGTCCGGTCTAGAGCTACGCTACAACAACTTCCTCCGTGGGGAAGTCGGACGAAGCCTCTTCTTCTATAATATGGGGAAGTACGAGCACATCGTCCGTCAGCCCGCCGTCGATGGCGCCAGTGTCTACACCACCCTCGACATGAATATCCAGAGCATCGTGGAGCGTAACCTCCGTGAACAACTCTCCCAGCTCGAGGCAGAGAGCGGGACGGTCGTCCTGATGGAAGTGAAGACGGGTAAGGTGGTAGCGATCTCCAACCTCCAGCGTGCTGCACCGGGTGTCTACAGGGAGACGACGAATATGGCTGTAGCGGACCTTAGTGAGCCCGGCTCTACCTTTAAGGTCGCCTCTATGATGGTAGCCCTCGACGATGGAGTGATCCATCCTAACGACACCATCGATGTAGGCAACGGCCTCTGGTCGTACAAGGGGCGGACGGTGCGCGACCACAATGCCCACCATGGTGGCTATGGTCGCCTCTCGGCAGCACAGACCATCGTCAAGTCAAGTAATGTCGGTGTCGCTAAGATCATCACCAAGGCCTATGAGAATCGCCCTGATGAGTACGTCCAGAAGCTACGAGAGCTCGGCTTCGGCTACGACCTAGAGCTCGAGATCGAAGGCTATGCACGAGCTCGCATTCGTAAGCGTGCCGATGACCCGAACCGATGGTTTAATACGACCCTAGCCTGGATGTCTTACGGCTACGAGACACAGGTACCTCCGATCTATACGCTAGCCTTCTTCAATGCGATCGCCAACGGTGGTCGCTACATGCGCCCCTACTTCGTCACTGAGATCCGTCGCCGTGATGAGATCCTCAAGACCTTCGAGCCTCGGGTCATCAAGGAGCAGATCTGTAAGCCCGAGACCCTGCAAGCTATTCAGGAAATGCTCCGCCGTGTCGTGACCGAAGGGACGGGAAAGAAAGCCCGCTCTCCCTTCGTGGCGATCAGCGGGAAGAGTGGTACGGCTCAGCTGTCCTCAGGCCGTGGTGGCTATGTGGACTCTACGGGGCATGTGCGCCATCAGGTATCCTTCTGCGCCTACTTCCCCTCCGAAGCTCCTAAGTACTCCTGCATCGCTGTGATCCGCAAGCCCTCTAGCCAGTTCAGCGCCGGTGGTGGGGTGATGGCTGCTCCGATCATCCGGCGCATCGCAGAGAGCCTCCTTGCTCTCGAAGATCCTATCCCCCTGGATTCTCTCCACGTATCTTCCTCGCCGAAGGCCTACACGAAGCAGATCGCTTCGGGTCGGGCTTCCTCCGTGCTCTCCATGATGAGCCAGCTGGGCCTTCCTACCCCACGTATGCCGAAGGATGCTGGTCTCTACGTGCAGGTCGATACCGCTCTTCGTGCTACTTCACGTACCCAGCCTGCCGGACGTATCCCTTCGGTCATCGGTATGAGTGCTATGGATGCTGCCTATCTCCTCAGACGCATGGGTTACCAGCCTCGCCTCAAGGGGGCAGGTAATGTCCTTGGCCAATCCATATCTGCAGGCACTGTCGCCTCCCCAGGGACAGAGGTCGTCCTGGAGCTTGGGTATCCGAATTAACCCCTTCTGATTCTTATTCGCATCGCTACGATGACACTGATCGAACTCCTTCAAGGAATATCCTATACCACCCCCTCAGACCAGGCTCTGCTGGAGCAACTGGAGATCACCAAGATCACCGAAGACTCTCGAGCCGTCACAGCGGGTACACTCTTCGTTGCCCTACGAGGCACTCAGGCTGATGGGCACCGCTTCATCCCTTCGGCGATCGAGGCGGGAAGCCGTGCCATCGTCCTAGAGACTCTTCCCGAAGAGCTACAGGAAGGCGTGGCTTACATCGTCGTCCCTTCCTCTTCCGAAGTGCTGGGCCTCTTGAGCTCTGCCCTACATGGTCATCCCTCCCGACAGCTCACGGTCGTCGGAGTCACGGGTACGAATGGCAAGACAACTATAGCTACTCTGCTCTTTCGCCTCTTCCGTGCTCTTGGCTATCGCTGTGGTCTGCTGAGTACAGTCTGTAACTACATCGAGGACGAAGCTATCAGTGCTACGCATACGACACCCTCAGCGCCCGAACTGCAGGCACTACTAGGGCGGATGCGTGATGCTGGCTGTACACATGTCTTCATGGAGGTCAGTTCGCATGCTCTGGCACAGCACCGGGTCGCTGGACTACACTTCCGTGGAGGGATCTTCACTAACCTCACTCGAGACCACCTAGACTACCATGGCTCTGTACAGGAATACCTGCGAGCAAAGAAGAGCTTCTTCGATGGTCTGGGGAAGGAAGCCTTCGCACTGACCAATGTCGATGACAAGAACGGTCTGGTGATGCTCCAGAACACCCAAGCGGAGAAGTACAGCTATGCCCTACGCTCCTCTGCCGACTATCGGGCAGAGATCCTCGAGCAGTACCCCTACGGTACACAGATACGTATCGGTGGAAGAGAGGTACTTGTCCGTCTAGTCGGTGAGTTCAATATCTACAATCTCCTTGCTGTCTATGGTGCGGCACTCCTGCTGGGTGTAGCCAAGGAGGATGTACTCATCCAGCTCAGTCAGCTCACGGCAGTCGACGGGCGCTTCCAGAGCTTCATCTCGGAGAAGCGGGGCTATATCGCCATCGTCGACTACGCTCATACCCCTGATGCGCTAGCTAATGTCCTCGAGACGATCCAGGAGCTGAAGGGTCGGAAGGCAGAGGTCATCTGTGTCGTCGGCTGTGGTGGTGATAGAGACCGAGGTAAGCGCCCCATCATGGCGCAGGAGGCTGCTCGCCGATCGGACCGAGTGATCCTCACCTCTGACAATCCACGCTCGGAAGACCCTCAGGCGATCATCGCAGAGATGAAGGCTGGACTTAGTCCAGAGGATCTAAGCCGCACGCTCTCCATAACTGATCGGGCTGAAGCCATCCGCACGGCTACGATGCTAGCTAAGGCTGGGGACATCATCCTCATCGCAGGCAAGGGTCATGAGACCTACCAAGAGATAGCAGGGGTGCGTCATCACTTCGATGACCGAGAGATCCTGCTGGAGCAGTTCGCCCACGAAGTATAGTTTTTCTCCATACGTAATGATTTATCACCTCTTTGACTACCTGACGCGTCAGGGTATCGCTTTACCATTCTCTCGACTATTCACTTACGTCTCCTTCCGTGTAGGGATGGCAGTCATCCTTGCCCTGCTGATCAGCACGATCTGGGGGGGGCGCATCATCCATTTCCTCCAGCGCAAGCAGATCGGCGAACTCGTCCGTGACCTCGGTCTCGAAGGGGAGCAGACGAAGAAGGGCACCCCTACGATGGGTGGGATCATCATCATCCTGGCGATCCTAGTCCCTACGCTCCTTTTCGCTCGACTCGACAATATCTACATCCTCTTGATGATCGTCACGACAGTCCTGATGGGACTCTTGGGCTTCGCCGACGACTATATCAAGGTCTTCAAGAAGGACAAGAATGGACTCAAGGAGCACTACAAGATCCTCGGACAAGTCTTCCTGGGGCTCATCGTCGGCGTCACGCTCTATCTAAGTCCCTCGGTCGTCATCAAGCGCAATAGCGAAGTGGTACGTGAGGGCGGTGCTCGAGAGATTCGCTTCGAGACGACCGATACCAAGAGCCTAGCTACCTCGATCCCCTTTATCAAGAACAATAACCTCGACTATTCGGAGATCATCCCCCTCAAGGACCCTGCGATGAAGAAGATCCTTGGGGTGACGATCTTCATCATGATGACGGTGGTCATCGTGATGCTCCTGTCCAATGGGGTGAACCTCACCGACGGCGTCGACGGACTTGCCTCGGGATCGTCGGCGATCGTCGGCGTAGTCCTGGGGATACTCGCCTATGTCTCCTCGCACCACGACATGGCGGGCTACCTCAATACGATGTTCATCCCCGGTGCCGAAGAGCTGGTGATCTTCGCTGCTACCCTCGTCGGGGCGACGGCGGGCTTCCTCTGGTACAATTCCTATCCTGCACAGGTCTTCATGGGCGACACGGGTAGTCTCGCCCTGGGGGGGATCATCGGGGTCTTTGCGATCCTCATCCGCAAGGAGCTTCTGCTGCCCATCCTCTGCGGGATCTTCATCGCTGAGTTCACCTCCTCCTTCATCCAGCGCTTCTACTTCAAGTTCACCCGTATGCGTACGGGCAAGGGCGTACGAGTCTTCAAGATGGCCCCCCTGCATCACCACTTCCAGCTCCCTGGCGGAGCAGCCACCGATAGCCTCCTGAAGCGTCCTGTGGCGAAGATCCCTGAAGCCAAGCTGACCATGCGCTTCTGGCTCATCGGCATCATCCTAGCGGTGATGACCATCGTCACGCTCAAGATCAGATAGTCCCTGCCCGACGTGATCCAGATAGATGACAAGATCGTCAGCCAAGATCTCTTCGATGTGCTCTTTGTCTGCGACTATGATACCTGCAAGGGAGCTTGCTGTGTCGAGGGGGAGAGTGGTGCTCCCTTAGATCCAGGGGAGGCCGATGCTCTGAGGCGCTGTCTGCCTCAGGTGCGCCACCTACTGTCCCCTACAGCGCTCCAGATCATCGAGGAGCAAGGCGTCAGCTACTTCGATGAAGATGGGGATGAAGTCACCTCGATCGTCCATGGCAAGGACTGTGTCTTCACCACCTACGACGACGAGGGACGCTGTGCCTGTGCTCTGGAGAAGGTCTACCGTGAGGGTAAGACCGACTTCATCAAACCCCTGAGCTGTCAGCTCTATCCCATCCGCCTGACGAAGTACCCGAGCTTCACCGCTGTGAACTATCACAAGTGGTCGATCTGCAAGTGCGCCCTCAAGCTAGGGCGCAAGCTACAGGTACCCGTCTATCGCTTCCTCCGTGACCCGATCGTCAGGGCCTTCGGTGAGGAGTTCTACACCCAGCTCGAAGAGGTAGCTGCCCTGCTGGAGGCCGAGAAGGCTGAGGCGGGAAGCACGGGGAATTAGTCCCCCTTCCTTCGGGCGTTTCTCCTTCCACTTTTCCCTCCCCAATCATCCCGCTCGCTGACCCCTTGAGAGGGCGCTCCGTGAGCGGGTTTCGGAGGTCTCTGTCGTGACCCCATCTGACGACCTACGGTAGGTCGTCTTTGCGACCCACGGTAGGTCGGTGAGACGACCCACAGTAGGTTTTTTCGGCGACCTACCGTAGGTCGGTTTTGAGGGGCTCCGAAGAGGCTATACTCCGGGGCTGATTCCCTCCCCTCTCTTTCGGCTGTGAAGGCTCATGGGGTAGGGCGAAGGCAAGCGATCCTAGTTGGTAGTCCGTCTTCTGGGGGAGTACCTCGAGGTATTCTCGACCTTCTTATGGGGAGGGAGGGAACGTTTCGAATAAATTTTAAGATCTTTGTAAGGTAAATCCATCCACGTTATTATAATATCAGATAGACAATATGAATAAAAGTGCACTCCAGCAGGCGCGTAGCAAGTACGCTCCTAAGCTCCCCAAGGCTCTCGAGGGGAATGTCAAGGCTGTCCTTGGCGAGGCTACTAAGAGCGTTAGCGACCAGGAAGCTATCGCCGCCCTCTTCCCCAATACCTACGGTCTGCCTAAGCTGACCTTCGAAGCAACCAGCGAAGTAGTAGCTAGCCAGCCCATCAACGTCGGTGTCATCCTCTCGGGTGGTCAGGCTCCTGGTGGGCACAACGTCATCGCAGGTATCTTCGACGGCGTGAAGAAGATCCACGCCGACGGTCGCCTCTATGGCTTCCTCATGGGTCCTGATGGTCTCGTCCAGCACAACTATATCGAGCTGACGGCTGACATCATCGACGAGTATCGCAACACGGGTGGCTTCGACATCATCGGCTCGGGTCGTACCAAGCTCGAGGAGAAGGAGCAGTTCGACAAGGGCCTCGAAGTCCTCAAGAAGCTCGATATCCGTGCGCTCGTCATCATCGGTGGTGACGACTCCAACACCAACGCTGCAGTCCTGGCCGAATACTACAAGAGCATCGGTGCGCCTGTCCAGGTCATCGGTTGCCCCAAGACCATCGACGGCGACCTGAAGAACGAGCAGATCGAGACCTCCTTCGGCTTCGACACCGCTACGAAGG
>ERZ772956.649-NODE-649-length-25357-cov-5.355229_pt1 | contig 25357 bp, 18 predicted proteins | sample MGYA00580683_ERZ772956 | MGnify/ENA primary metagenome ERZ772956 (study PRJEB29015, sample SAMEA2738077) | human oral metagenome | biome: human oral; feature: human-associated habitat; material: saliva | place: China | collected 2212 ... | reverse complement strand
TTGATGAAAGCCAACCGCTACAAGGGCTACGAGCTTTCGTCTGGAATGTAGAGGCTTCTATCTAAACCAGTCTCTAAGGAGAGAGCATCTACTCCTCCAGTCTACACTGCATGTCCCCTCCGCTGGAGAGGGCATGCAGTTTTTTATTGCTCATCATTATCCCCTTCTTTCGCTGCTATCAAACCAAGAGTATCCGGAGGGAGGTGCATATCTTCCCCCTCATCCCAACGAAATGCATAGTATAAGCCCTTCCCTATCCCCCGAGAGAGGGAAGCCTCCCATCAGTAAATTAGTGCGCTCTAGTCTGTTGGTATAGGAGCCACATCCTAGGGGTACTGCCTATCTACACAACAAAAAAAGAGGAAGCCACCCCTAAAAAAGGAGCGACTTCCTCTATAATGTAGGAGGAGTAAGACTCTAGATCAAACCTCCCCTATTCTCTATATTGAGAATATCTTAGAGTTCCCAAATTTCTTGGTCGTTGGGCACCTTGATCGCAGGGTTCAGAGGAGCGATGCGAGAGATATTCATAAGGTGCTTGTAGGTAAAGTTCTCAGAAATTGAGTTGTTACCCCAAGAACCGCAACCCAACGTATTGGTTACGTTAAGACCATTCTGGATGTGACCACCGGCCGTTGTTGCACTAGGAGCGTTAACAACGATACGAGAAACCGTAGCCTTAGACCCTGTAAGGATGATGTGAGCTTGGTTGTTTGAGTGGATGGCACAAGAGTGACCGTTACCTTCGTTAGCAAGATTGCGGCATGCAATATCCACACCTTCTTCGAAGTACTTGTAGCTGAGTGCGCACATTACGGGGCACATCTTTTCGCGGCAGATTACATCTTCTTCACCAACGCCGTTAGCTTCTACGATGATTACACGAGAGCCTTCGGGTACGTTGATACCAGCCATCATAGCGATCTTTTGAACGCCTTGACCTACAACGTCCTTATTGATAGGACCGTTGTTTTGGAAGAGAAGATCACGCATCTTCTTACCTTCTTCTTCTGTACAGATGTAAGCACCACGCTTGCGGAGAGCTGCGAAAACAGCATCCTTATCAGCTTCGTTATAGATAACGCTTTGCTCACCGGTGCAGATGATACCATTGTCGTAAGAACGACCATAGATAACCTTTTCTGCAGCATCTTCGAAGTCGATATCGCTATCGAAGATAACCTGTACGTTACCGGCACCTACACCATAAGAGGGCTTACCGCTAGAGTAGGCGCTCTTAACCATAGCCATACCACCGGTAGCAACTACTACGTCTACAGCGCCCATAAGCTGCTGAGTCATTTCGATGCTGGGCTCTTCGATTACTTGTACCATACCTTCGGGTACGTTGAAAGGCTTGATAGCTTCGAGGATGAGATCAACGGCGTGCTTAGAGCATTTCTTAGAACGGGGGTGCGGAGAGATAATGATGGCGTTGCAAGTCTTCAATGCAAAGATGATGTTACTCATAGGAGTAACGATAGGGTTGGTAGTAGGAGTAACAGCACCAACTACACCCATAGGCTTAGCGATCTCAATCATACCCGTACGTTCGTCGATGTTGAGAATGCCTACCGACTTCTTGTCGTGAAGATTGTACCAAACACCCTTAGACTTACCACGATTCTTAGACACCTTGTCTTCGTAAACACCCATACCGGTTTCGTCTACGGCTTCGCGAGCAAGCATTTCTGCGTTTTCGTAAATTACTTTAGCAGCAGCACGGCAGATGTTGTCTACAGATTGCTGGTTGTGAGTAGCTTGGTACTCCTTCTGGGCCTTGCGAGCAAGAGCCACCATTTCTTTGATTTCCATTGGATTTATTCTATAACTATAGTTTATGATATACCGGATTTTCCCGATTAAAAGAGACGATCGTAAATGCCTTCGATCTCCTCTACACTAAAGGGAACGTAGTTATTTTTGAGCAAACGTTGCTGAGTAACGAGTACAGACTCGGCAAAGCCACGGCATTCTTCGGGCTTCATGCCATACTCCTTGAGGGGCTTACGGCTAATAAGTTGACCGAGCAAGCCATCAAGAGCATCATACACGTTCTCTACTGTAGAGCCGAGCAACTCTGCCAAGTGTGCCTCTAGAGGAGCAATTGCCCCCTTAGGATCCTTAGCGTGATAGAGCTTGAATACTTCGGTAAAGAACTGGTAGTTAGCTTCCCCGTGGGGCACGTGGTAGTTACCACCCAAGGGATAAGAGAGTGCGTGTACAGCCCCTACCCCTGCATTACCAAAGGCAATACCGGCCATATTGGCAGCGATAAGCATATCGGCAGCGTACTTGTGACGTTCTTCGGGAGAGGTAGCAGCGATCTTCTTGAATACGTCAATAATGGTATCCATTGCAGCAACGCTGAATATGCGTGTATAGGGATTGCTCTTTGGAGACACGTAAGACTCTACAGCGTGGATGAGGGCGTCGATAGACGAAGCTGCATAGAAGCGGAAAGGCAACCCGGCGAGAAGCTCGGGAATGATAACAGCATCATCAGCCACAATCACGTCATCAGCAAGACCCATCTTGGTGTGGCGCGACTTGATCTCTGCAATAGAAATATTGGTTACTTCGCTACCGGTACCGCAAGTGGTGGGTACAATCACGAGTTGACGATCCTTTACGAGGGGGATTTTGTGGTCAAAAGCATCCATTACATCAGTAAGGCCTTTGATAACAAAGAGCTTAGCGATGTCGATAACCGTACCACCACCAATGGCGATTACACGGCGGAAAGAAGCACCACCAAGGTCACGGAGGATGCTATTCATCATCTCATCAGAGGGTTCTCCTTGGCCATACTTCTCCTGCATTACAAAGCGGCAGGGGAGACCAAGTTTCTCCATAAAAGGTTGATAAATGAACTCGTTAGTCAATACGAGGTCGTGCTCATTGAGCTCAAAATCCTTTGCAAACTCGGCAAAAGTTTCCGAGCGATGCAACTTAGTGCTTAGCTTAAATAATAGCATGGATTGGTTTATTTTGAAGGGAAACGTTTATTAAATTCTTCGAGGAGTTGAGGGCGAAAATCGGGGTGTGCAATGGCTATAAGCGCTTCGGCACGCTGGCGAAGGCTCTTTCCTTTGAGCTTAGCAGCCCCAAACTCGGTCACCACATAGTCTACGTCGTTGCGCGAGGTGGTAACAGCAGCACCCTCTGCCAAGAGAGGAACAATGCGAGATACCTTACCCTTAGCAGCCGTAGAAGGCATTGCCATAATGCTTACACCATGACCCGACATAGAGGCACCACGTACGTAGTCTACCTGGCCGCCGGTACCGCTAAATTGCTTGTATCCGATAGTTTCGCTAGCTACCTGACCCATAAGGTCTACCTCAATACAGCTATTGATGCTGACCATACGATCGAAGTTCATCACGGTAACGGGGTCGTTAACCCAGTTCACAGGAGCGAGACGCACGTCGGGATTGTTATTAACAAAGTCATAGAGATCTTTGCTACCCATAAGGAAGGTAGCTGTGAGCTTACCATTGTCGATCTCTTTTTTCTTACCCGTAATCACACCGGCACGCACGAGCTCCAACACACCGTCTGAGAACATTTCGGTATGGATCCCAAGGTCTTTCTTGTCCTTGAGGAAGAGGAGTACGGCGTCGGGGATAGCACCAATACCCAACTGAAGGGTATCGCCATCTTGTACGAGATGAGCCACATTATCCCCAATGGCTTTCTCTACATCGCCAATCGTGGGAAGGGCAATTTCGTAAAGAGGATAATCTGCCTCTACGATATAGTCGAGCTTAGATACGTGGATGAGGTTATCGCCATGAACAAAAGGCATCTGCTTATTCATTTCGGCAATCACGACCTTAGCGCATTCGGCAGCAGGCTTGGTATAATCGCAAGATACCCCATAACTGCAATATCCCTCAGCGTTGGGCTCAGAGACTTGCACTACAGCCACATCTACCGGTATAGCACCATTCTCAAACATGCGAGGTACTTGATAGAAGAAAAGGGGAATAAAATCGGCACGCCCTTCGGCAAGAGCTTGACGCGTATTACCGCCAACAAAGTTGGTAACATGTCTAAAGTGCCCATCCATCTCCGGTGCACAATAGGGGGCATCCCCCAGCACCAGCATATGGAAAATCTTTACGTCTTGATAGTTTTGGTAGTTGTCTGCCAAAGCACGGCTGATAAGCTGAGGAGCACCTGCAGCGTGCGAAAAAACAACAGAATCGCCATTTTTTATGGCACGTATAGCTTCTTGAGCCGATACAACTTTGTTTTTATACTCTTCCATCGAGATTATATCTAATGTGGGTTATTTGCTAGTAGTATGTGGGGAGTGTATTGTTTTCTTGTCGGGGATTGGGAGGCACACTATTGTTTGTTGCTCTCCTTTTGATGCAATTCTCGGAGTATATTGCGAGCCTCTTGGAGCAACTCTTCATCGGTATCCCAGACCAAAATTAGATTGAAAGGAGTATCGGGGAATGCTGCACGCAGCTGACCCATGACAAGGGCATCCATTGTCTCGGTCATAGAGGGACAAGTAGCACAAGCTCCCTTGAAGGCGACACGGATGTCGCCTTCGGGGGAGATGCTACAGAGCTTGACACCACCACCGTGCAGAGCGAGCTGTGGAGCAACTCGTGTCTCTAGCACTTCTTGTACGGCATCAAAATCTAAATTCATAGGATTTACAGGGGTGCTACGGATTACTTACCGGCAACGTGATCCTTAGAAACATCAACGTGTGCAATCTCACGAGCAAGTTGCTTCTTAGCTTCGAGGTTGCCCTGACGTTGGATCATAATGCGTTGAGCCTGAGGAGAACCTGCACCGTGCATAGACTCAGTACGATAGCCAACGGCAGCGGTACCGAGGGTGATGTTTTCGATCAAACGGAGCACGCGCATACGGTTTTCTACATCTGTACCGGCGGCACCTTGTAGGTATTTGCGAACAACGGGACCGAGCATATCGTCACGGAGATCTTGCTCAGCAGGCATGGTAACCATGATACCACCGGCGATATCTTCTGCGAGACGAGCGATTTCGTAGGGGAGGCGAGTTACGTTCTGCTTGCACACATTAGCAAGAAGGAGGTCGATGAGGTAGTTACCACTCTTGGTGGGCTTACCTTCTGCCGAGCAGGCAATACCGCAAGCATAAAGGGTCTCATTGAGGTGGATCATCTCGATGAGTTTATCCTTGATGTGTGAAGCCTTGGGTACACCGTTGTAGTCAGCAGCAAGAGCAGCAGCACCAATAAGTACGTCGCCCACACCTACCTTACAACCACCATAAGACTGACGGTGATAACCGGCAAAGCGCTCAACCATCATACCAGCGTACTTGTACTCTTGGCACATAAACACGCGTTCGTTGGGGATGAATACGTTGTCGAATACAACGAGAGCTTCGTGACCACCAAAGGTATTGTTACCGAGGTCGATATCTGCACCCTCTTCCATCTTACGAGTATCGCAGCTCTGGCGACCATAGATCATGATGATACCGGGAGCGTCGCTTTCGATGGCAAAAGAAACAGCGTAAGCCTTATCTTCTTCCTTCATGGCCTGAGTAGGCATGATGAGATGTTCGTGAGAATTCACAGCACCTGTCTGGTGAGCCTTAGCACCACATACTACGATACCATCAGGACGGATCTCTGTAATATGCATGAACATATCGGGGTCGGGTTGCTGCGAAGGGCTAAGACTACGGTCGCCCTTGGGGTCGGTCATAGCGCCATCCACCACGAGGTCTCTCTCTTGTACCATCTCGAGGTACTTAACGAAGCGCTTGTGATATTCAGTACCGAGGTCTTGGTCCATGTCGTACGTAGTAGAATAGATTGCGTTAAAAGCATCCATCCCTACACAACGTTGGAAGCAAGCGGCCGTCTTCTGACCCATGAGGCGCTGCATCTTAACCTTCTTAACAAGGTCTCCGGCGTTCTGATGGATATGGCAGAAACGGTTAATCGTCTTACCCGTAATGTGGCTGGTAGCCGTCATTAGCTCCTTATATTCATCCTTCTGTGCGAGCTCATAACTCATAGCTACTGAGTTGAGCGAAGGACGGATAATAGGATGGTCTACAGGGTTGTCAATGCGTTTACCCATGAAGTAAACCTTAAGATCGAGTTTGCGCAAGCTCTCGATGTACTCTTCTCTCGTCATCATAACTTTAATTCCTTTCCTTTTTGTTGCCGAGTGCACACCCGCCATAGTAGAGAGGGAGGCGTACCCATCGACTTATATTGTAGTTATTCTATTTCAATCCAATGCGATCCAACAAAACGATATAGCGAGGCGGCTCCTATAGACTCTCACTCCTATATAATAGGAGCGCCGCACTAGGAGGCGTGTACGACCATGGTCTTACCCGTCTTCCTAGAGGCACTATCTCCCTCAGAGAGTTTATCTCTAGAGAGAAGGGAGAAGCCGATTTCTCAAAAGAGAAAGCCCCCTACTTCGCATCTCGAGACAAGCTCACATATCTCTTTCTCGTCGCTAGGCGGGAGCCGTTAAATTAGCAGGCAGTGTTTGGTATAAGGGGGAGCACTTTTTGCTAAGGCACAACAAAACACACATCCACTCCACCCTCCTCAAGTGTTCCATGTAACGAATACAGAACCTATCAGAGAGGCAAAGCTCGCAATGGTTTGCGCCTTGCAACGCTCCGAGGGAGCCTCCCATTTTAGCAGAAGCTCCGTCCTTCTTTATCACCCACCGTCTCCTATTCCCCCGGAATAAGCGGGTTTGTCTCACAAACAAGCTATGGCAGGTCTTCTGACTTCCTCACCGAGACAGCGTCTTCCCAAGCCTCGTTTGCACTTCGCTAAGTGACCTACTGCCGCCCGGCTTCAAACCGAGGTTACAGCTGTGGGGACAGTCTCGGATTTACACCGAATTCCCTTTTCAAACGCACGACCACGAGGGAGCCTTCGCTCCACTGCTTAGTAATGCCTTCACCATAACTCCTGCAAAGTTAGCACTTCTTTTTTGTTTTGCCAAGTCCATTTGCACCCTCTTCTACTCCTAGAGATGCTGGAGTTCATACAAAACTCTCAGAATCTCCCCGTCCTATCCTCTTATTATCCCCATTTTTGCCCGAGAGAATAAAATCTTCTTTTCACAAATAGACGATCAAATTGAGAGTATGATTACAAAATAAGCAGACTTGCTGCCATCACAGCCATCCCTGCAATGAGGCCATATATAGCTTGGTGGTGCTTTCCATACTCCTCTGCCGCAGGGAGCAATTCGTCCAAAGATATATACACCATGATACCGGCAATGGCGGCAAAAATAATCCCAAAAGTATTATCGGTTAGGAAGGGAGCCAACAACAGATACCCAACAATGGCGCCAAGAGGCTCTGCAAGACCCGAGAGGAATGAGAGCCAAAAAGCACGCTTCCGGTTGCCGGTGGCATAGAAGATGGGCACAGAGACGGATATCCCTTCGGGGATATTGTGGATGGCAATGGCAAAAGCGATGGGCAGAGCCACCCGATAATCCTGCATCCCGGAGAGAAAAGTCACCATCCCTTCGGGGAAATTATGAATCACCAATATGAGGGCGGTAAAAAGCCCCACACGCAGCAACTTTCGCTCCGACACCTTGCGATCCGCCCCCTCCGACTTAGAGGGGAGATCTTCCATCCCGTGCATTTCGTGCGGGTTCTCATGCTGGGGTATTAGCTTATCGATGAGGGCAATGAACAGGATGCCTCCAAAAAAGGAGAGGGCCGTATAGAGACCGGCTAGACGCGCCGGGTACAGTTTCTGAAACATCTCCAGCGAAGAGGGGAACATCTCCACAAAGGAGACATACATCATCACCCCTGCCGAGAAGCCAAGAGAGACACACAAAAAGGTTGTGTTTGTCCGCTTAGAAAAGAAGGCAATGGTGCTACCAATACCGGTGGCAATACCGGCAAGGAGCGTCAAGAAAAAGGCAAAAAGGACTTGATGATCAAACATACTCAAAAGCAGGATACAAGGGCCGTGCATTAGGGTTCATCGGCACAACGCTGCGTAAGCGTGCCAAAGGCATCGATACGCCGATCGCGGAAGAATGGCCACCAGCGGCGCACCTGCTCCGTGCGGTCAAGGTCGACCTCCACCAAAGCGGTGGACTCCTCACGCCCGAGTTGTGCCAGAATCTCGCCCTGCTGACCAGCCACAAAGCTATACCCCCAGAAGCTGATTCCTCCCGTACGACCTGAGGGATCCGCCTCGTAACCGACACGGTTTACCGAGACGACGGGGAGGTTGTTGGCGATGGCATGCCCACGCTGTACGGTACACCATGCCTCACGCTGGCGCTCCTGCTCTTCGGGCGTATCGCTACTCTCTGTACCAATGGCCGTGGGGTAAATCAAGAGATCGGCTCCACGCAGAGCCATAGCTCGAGCAGCTTCGGGGTACCACTGATCCCAACAAACCAAGACCCCGAGGCGACCCACAGAGGTATCTATCGGGGTGAACCCCAAGTCCCCGGGCGTGAAATAATACTTCTCGTAATAGGCGGGATCGTCGGGGATATGCATCTTGCGATATTTGCCTGCAATAGAGCCATCTTTCTCTATAACCACCGACGTATTGTGGTACAGGCCTGCCATGCGGCGCTCGAAAAGCGACAGCACCAATACCACACCAAACCGGCGAGCCAAAGCGCCAAAATACTCCGTACTCTCGCCGGGGATCGACTCGGCTTGATCGAAAACGGAGACCTCCTCTGTCTGGCAAAAGTAAAGCCCGTTGTGCAACTCTTGCAACACAATCAGTTGGGCCCCATTTTTCGATAGCTCCTCTATCTTCTGCGCCAAGCGTTGCTTGTTGCTCGCGCGATCCGCCGTATTGGCTTGTTGTATGATTCCTATCTTTAGCGTATTCACGTGATTTCTCTTTTTAGTCTTGCTCATAGGGCTTATTTGGGGAGGTACTCCGAGGCAATAAAACCGCGGGGGAACTGCATCGTAGCGCAGTGCAAACTACCATGCTGACGCGTAAGGGTGCGACAATTGACACCCACAATCTCTCGCTTGGGCAAGGCTCTTCGCAAAATCGCTAGAGCCTCTTCGTCTTGGGGCACCCCATAGGTGGGAACAAGCAGAGCACCATTAACGAACAAAAAGTTGGCATACGTGGCAGGGAGTGGATCTCCCTCTTCGTCCCGAAGGGTACCCACATCGGGCAGGGCCAGCAGCCTATAGCCACACTCTTTTATCTCTTGGTGCTGCAAAAGTTCCTCCTCCATGGCCTTTAACTCCTGGTAGTTGATCGAATTGGGATCGGTGGGGGCAACATATACCAGTGTATCATCATCGATAAAGCGCACAAGGGTATCTACATGCCCATCCGTATCGTCTCCCTCAATTGCCCCATGCTCTATATAGATAACCTTCTGCGCTCCTAAGGAGGACAAGAGCAGGCTATTCAAAGCCGCCTCTTGCTCGGGAAAGATATTTCTATTAGGCTCTGTAAGGCAACGACGAGTAGTTACCATCTCGCCTCTACTATTGGCATCTATCGAACCGCCCTCCAGCACAATCATTTGCTCATCGCACCACTCCGCATCCTTGGCAAAGAAGCCCATAGCATGGAGACGTCTAGAGATCATATTATCGTAGTTGGAGGCAAACTTAAGCCCCCAGCCATTGAATCGGAAGTCTACAACCCGCTTCTTCCCCTCCATAAGGCAGCACAGGGGGGCATAATCTCTAGCCCACGTATCGTTACTCGGGAGGTGAATCTCCACAAGTCTTGTTCTTAAATCGGAGGGAAACAAATGAGCTATCTCTCGCCCCTCGGGGAGGACAACCACCAACGGCTCATAGCGCAGGATAGCTGTAGCCATAGCTAGGTAATTGGCTTCGACCTCGGGGAGGATTTCACACCAATCGCTGGCAGCATGGGGCCAAGTGATAAGTACGGCATCTTGGGGCGCCCACTCGGGGCACAACCCTTGTGATAGGGAGGCTTTGTGCATATAGCGGTCTGTATCGACTTATTTTTCTACTACGAAATTAGGAATTATAGCCCAATAATCCGGCAGACTACCTTACTATTGCGAGGGTGGGAGATGCTGCTCTATAAAGGAAAGAATACGCTCTTTACAAGCCTTGGAGCGGGCATCGAAAGGATGATCCAAGCAGCCTAATTCTACAACGGATTGCAGACGCCAGGCAAGAGAACCACACAAATCTTCCTCTCGTATTTCTTTCAAATGCCGCTCTATCCTCCCCCGGATAACTACCCACATACACTGCCGTTGCCATCGGATGCGCTGACTCTCCTCGGCTTCGGCCTCGTAGAGTTTGTAGGCGTGCTCTAGGCCGGTTATCCAATCGTTTATCTTGCGTGCTCGCTTGGTGGAGAGGTCTATCGAGCCCTCGTTGGGATAGTAGTAGTAAAAAGGTAGGGAGGTGATGGTGATGCGCCCTTTGTTGCGGAGCATGAGTTCGCTTGTCCAAGGAAAATCCTCAAAAGTGATTCCCTTGATAAAGCGGAAGTCGGCTAGCAGCTCTCTACGGATCAGGAACCGCCATACATAGAAGTGCTTGAGAGGCATCTTAATATCGGAGTGCGATTGCTCCGTAAAATGGGCAAAAACATCCGACGTCGTGAGCTGATTTACATTCTCAAGTTGGTAGCGTTTATAATAGCTCTTGGGTAGCTTTTTATCCACATCAAAGCCCAACTTTCGCCTCAGGATGGTGGTGAGCCGGTAGTAGGGATCTTTGTACCACGTAACGATATTGCTCCCATTGGCTTTGGCAAGAGCCAAGCTCAACTCTAAGGTTTGGGGGTGAATGAAGTCGTCCGAATCGAGGAATACCACATACTCCCCTTGGGCTTGCTCTAGGCCCTTGTTACGTGCATCGGAGAGCCCTCCATTCTCTTTATCCACAATCTTAATGCGGGCATCCTTTGCTTGATAGGCGGCAAGAATAGCCCTGCTGCCATCGGGACTTCCATCATTCACGCAGATAGCTTCCCAATCAGTATAGGTCTGATTGAGTACGCTATCGAGGCAGCGCGCTAAATAACGCTCCACATTATACACCGGGATAATCAAGGATATAACAGCCATAGGGGTACTCTACACAATCTATTCTTGGGCACAAAGGTACACTTTACTAGTAGATGTACTCCATAAAGTAATACACAAGCAGGGCTGACGCATAATCGTCTATAGGCCTTGCTTCGGGGAGCTATCCTCGAGCTCTTGGGGCAAGGTCGGCTGATTGCTGTTTACCCTCTTCGATTTGCATAAAAGACGGGAAGGTGGGGAATGTACACGCAATAGATTTATTGCCATCTCTCCTTAATTAGGAGAAAAACTTATTATCTTTGAGTCGTTTAACCCTTATAGCTCCACTATCACACAATGGATTTCACTATAATAGAATATGCCCTCAAACCTGTAAGGTATATCTGGCGTCACCTCAAGAAGCACTACACCTCAGCGGTCAATGAAGGCTTTGAGGAAGCCTTTCAACTCGCACTTACTGATTGGTCTAAGCACACCCCGTCCTCTAGCGACAAACTCCGCCTAAGGAAGGCATCGAAGAAGTATCTCCAAAACCCAACGAGCTACGAAAGTCTTGATGCGGATACCCAAGCATTTATTGACTACTTCAAGAAAAGGTTGAGCGAGCAATCCGCAGCACACAACTCCCTGATGATGGACAGAGCGGACAAGCAGGCAAAAATCGAGGAGCAGAATCTTCGAGAACACGGCAAGACACAAGAGTCAATACAAGGCTTGATGACTCGGATAGAAGAAGCTAACATGACCCCACAATACATCCGAGTGCTCCTCGAAGAACTTCCGCTAAAGCAAGGACTAGAACCTACAGAGCTAGCACTTGAGGGGATGCTCAGCAACGGACGCATCCACTCGGAGGGTGCGAAATGCCTGGTTACAGAGTTTGTCCGAATTCTCTTCGAGCACACCGATAAGATCGCTGAAGAAGTCAAGCGACTAAGGGAGGCTGGAGACAACTATCTTGCCGACACCCTAGACGAGATCAAAAGAGTACTGACGGGGGAGAGCAAGCAGGGCCTGACAACTGTTTACGAGGGATTCAAGACCCGAGAGCAGCAGAATGAGGTCAGAGTCCTCAAAGAGCTGATTGAAGCGGCTCAAATCCAGTTCTCCTTTGGGGAGGCTCGTAGCTTCTACGAGCGTCTGATCGAGCTATCCCCGACTGTTGAGCACCACTTCGAGTATGCTTACTTACTCCAAAGCCTCAATGACTTTGAGAAAGCAAGACACCACTACGAAGAGGCGCTACAAATACGTCGAGAGTTGGCCAAGCAGAATCCGGAGGCATACCTCCCAGAGGTAGCGACATCCCTAAATAACTTGGGCGTCTTACTCAGAGATACCAACGACCTAAAGAAAGCCCAAGATTACTACGAGAAGGCACTACAAATACGTCGAGAGTTGGCCCAGCAGAATCCGGAGGCATACCTCCCAGATGTAGCGGCATCCCTAAATAACTTGGGAAATTTACTCAGAGATACCAACGACCTAGAGAAAGCCCAAGATTACCACGAAGAGGCGCTACAGATACGTCGAGAGTTGGCCAAAAAGAATCCGGAGGCATATCTTCCAGATGTAGCGATGACACAACAGAACCTTACGATCTTTTATCTGAGACTAGAGAAGAAAGAGGATGCCGAGAAGGCCTACCAAGAGGCGCATGACATTTACCAAGAACTAGCGAGTCTCCATCATGGTACCTACGAAATCTCCTATGCCAAAATACTTGCGATGGGCTTTGACCTACTGGGTAAGCCGAAGGAGGATCTTGAGGAGGCAAAGGCGATCCTTGGTAAATACCCCGAGCATCCTAAAGTCCGAAAACTACTAAGTGCCATAGAGAAACTCGCCAAGGGGTGATTGTCGCATGGTTTTTAGACCTCATGTTTAATCACGTTGTATTTCTTCTAGAGCATTCTTCTCGCTTGCGGATTTAGGTGGGAAACCCCGTATGGGGTGCAGTAGCCTAGTTTCTTTCGTGGGGTACTTGAGGGGGATGTGCAAATCTTGCGGTATTATGTGTCGGCCCTAAATGCACAAGGGGAAAGGGGGGAATTAAACCTCGAGAATCGTTTTCCATCTCTAGTTCTGTAGAGGCTTTGAACGCAAATGCCTCGTAACGAAAGAGGAGAAAAAGATGATAGATAGCCCCAGAACCAGCACGAACCACCTGCAACGTTTCTTCGTTGCACTAGTCGCCACCCTATTCTTCGGCCTTTCCCTAACTGCTCAAGCCCAGACGTACATCCTCTCCGGCACGGTGCTCGACACCCGGCAAGAGACGATTGTAGGGGGGAATGCCGTGCTATTTACCCAACAAGGCAAGCAGGTAACCGGTAGCACCACCGATGCCGAAGGGAATTTCCGCCTCCGCAATCTCTCCCCCGGCAGTTACGCACTGCGTGTATCCTTCGTAGGCTACAAAGAATACACAACCATAATCAAGATTCCCCACTCGGGCACGCTCCGCATTGTTCTCGAGGAGGACAGCCGGCTCCTCAACACCGTGACCGTGGAGGCGCGCGCTGCGGATATGACCGTAAAGGGTGACACGGTGGTTTTCAATGCCGATGCCTACCACGTGGGGCAAGGCGCCATGCTCGAAGACCTCATCAAGCGCATCCCCGGTGCTGAGGTCAGCTCCTCGGGTAGCATTACCATCAACGGAAAGAGTGTAGACAAGATACTCGTAGAGGGCAAGGAGTTTTTCTCCGGAGATACCAAAGTAGCCACCAAGAATCTCCCTGCCGAAGTGGTGGACAAACTCGAGCTACTCGACCGCTCTAGTGAGCAATCTCGCATGACGGGCTTTGATGATGGAGACGAAGAGACGGTACTAAACCTCACCTTCAAAGCCTCCCACAAAACGGGATTATTTGGCAATCTCTTCGCCGGATATGGCGCCAACAACCGATACGAAGCCAATGCCACTATCAAAACTTCACGGGAAAGGACCGCCTTACATTCATCGCCGGAAGCAACAACACCAACGACCGCGGCTCCGGAGAACTCGACACTGACAGAGGGGGCGGATTCCGACACAGACGCCCCCAGGAGGGGATTGCCAACGCCTCATCGGTTGCCGGCGATATTGCCTGGAGTTTGCTCTCCAACCTCGACCTAGAAGGCAACGGCCGCTATGGCTACACAGACCGCGTTGCCACGAGCGAAAAACTTACGGAACAATTCCGCACCAATGCGGCAAGCCTCTTCTCTCAAGAGACGCAAGACCTCCGCTCCTTTACACACGGCGTTGGCTCTCAACTCCGCCTTACCTATAAGATAGACTCTCTCACCGAGCTCGTCTTCCGCCCCTCCGTTTGGTGGAATAAGAACTACGACTTGGGGTACAACACAACCTCTACGTGGGAGGATCAAACGAACCCCATCAGCTCGGCTCAGACGCAATACAACGCCTCAAGCAACTTCCTTTCGATAGGGGGTGACCTAGATGTAAGCCGTCGCCTAAGCAGCAAAGGGCGTGTCTTGAGCCTAGGCATTCGCACGAGATACAACGGCAATCAGAGCGAAGGCAACTACCTCGCCTCCTTCTCCGGGCTCGGGGCGGGCAGCGGCATCAATCAAAATAGAGACCTACTACAGCAAGACGACAGCCACACCCTCTCCACCACGCTACGTCTATCCTACGTAGAGCCTCTTACCTCTCGCCTCTTTTTGCAAGTGCTAGGCGAGTGGAAGCACAATACACGTGAGGGAGATCGCCAAGTGTTCACCCCCGACGCATCGGGCAAGTACACCCTACTCGCCCCTCAATTCTCCTCTAAGTTTACCAGCGAACTTGATGCTTATAGAGGTTCTCTCAACCTGCAATACCGCACCAAAGGCTTTGACATAACGGCAGGTCTGGGGCTCGAGCCGGGCAAGATGACGACCCAATACCTCACCCGGTCTTGGGTCAATCAGCAACTCTTTTTCGTGCCCAATCTCCGCATTAACCTCCAGCCCAACAAGCAAACGATGTGGCGACTCGATTATAGAGGGAGCACGGAGATGCCGAGTGTTTCCTATATGATCCCCACGGTAGACCCCACCGACCTACTTCGCATCACCGAGGGGAATAGCGGCCTCAAACCCTCATTCACGCACCAGATACACTCCTTATTCCGTAGCTTCAACCCCACTACACGCGTCGCCATCAACCTCTTTATGGAAGCGAATTACGAGCTCAACGGCATAGCCTCTGTAGTTCGTTACGACAACACGACCGGGCAGCAGCGCATCAGTTACCGCAATGTAGATGGCAACTCCTCCGTACGATTGTTTGGGATGAGTTCGATGCCCTTTTTCTCCTCCTTGCTGACACTCAATGCCGGGCTTCGCGGTATCTTCAATCATCAAAATAGCTATATCGTCGATGCTGCAACAAGCACGGAGCAACTCAATAAGAGTGACAACTGGAGCGTAAGCCCCTCGCTCGCTCTCTCCTTTGCCAAGGGCAATCTCTACCTTCGCTTGCGAGGCGGCCTCTCCTTCAATACGGCCCTTAACTCACTAAGCAGCCAAGCCAAACGCACGGCGTGGGACTACGAGTCTGGGCTCGAAGGCTCCTACGACCTTCCCTTTGGGCTAAAGCTCGAGAGCGACATTCTCTACCAAACCAACCAAGGCTACGGCACGGGATATAAAAAGGACTCGTGGCTATGGAATACAGCCCTCTCCTATAGCTTCCTCAAAAACAAGGCCGCGACAATTCGCCTCAAAGGCTATGATCTCCTGAATAGTGAGACCGGAATCTCTCGTGAGGTGACCGCCCTCAACGTAACCGATAGCCGCACCAATGTGCTGGGTAGGTACTTTATGGTACACTTCATCTACCGCTTCAGCAGCTTTGGTAAGGGAAGCTCTCGCAGCGACTTCGGGGAGCGTCACTTCGGCGGTCCACCTCCACGCTAATTTTCCAGACTTGGAAAAGAGGATTTCCAAGCGTGGAACCCCTCCACTCCGGGTAGGGAAATAAGAGAGACGAAGGCGAGTTCGATCAAGGAACAGCCCGAACACCGAAAAGAAAGCAACGCCCCCCCCAGGCAGGAGCAGGCTAGTTTCTCATCAGAACACAGCTAATTTCTGAACAAAAACAGCCTAGTTTCTTCTCGGAAACTAGGCTATTTCTTTTACGTTTGTGGGCAAGAATCTTTTATGCGGGGCGGAGCGTCTCACGCCCTAAGGGCAGATGCTTGAGTAAAACATGGGTAGACTCCTCTTGCAGGGCGGCTCTCGAGGCGAGAGTTAGCTCCCACTCTCGGGCATACTTCCGGCGATCCACCTTGAAGTTTTCGCTCCCCACGCTATCAAGTCGTGCAATAAGGGATCCTACGGTGAGCGTCTCGGGGTCTACCGCGGGATAGTAGTTGCCCGTTCGCGATTGCTTGGTGTACTTCACCTCCACAATAAGGTTGAGAGCCAAGAGTTGCCGTACAATCATAGTGGTAAGCTTCACGGGGATGCGGCATTGGTCCGCTAATTGCTCTACGGTATAGGGCTCTTGCTTTTTGGGATCTACAAAGCGTTGCACAATATATGCCATGATAAGCACGGTAAGGAAGTCCGTATAACGGCGAGACACCTTGGTTACCTCCTTTTCGTAGGTGAACTTATTCACATTCTGTATTGCGTAGCAGAGCTTGGCACAAAAGAGGGTGATAATCCAGGTCAGTTGCATCCAGAGGAGCAATAGCGGGAAGGCGGCAAATCCTCCGTAGATGGCGTTGTACCTCGAGATCCACAGCATCCCTCCGATGTAAAGCATCTGGAAAACCTGGAAGGCAACTCCCGCCAAAGTACCGGAGATAAGGGCCGGCACAAAACGCACCTTCACGTTGGGCAGCGCCATAAATATGGCCACAAACGAGAAGACGGTGAGCACAAAAGGCACCAGATTGATGAGGAACGTAGTCATACTACCGAGGAGGAAGAAATCCTTCATAAAGGTATTCCTGATGGTAGTCATGGCGATGGTAATACCCGAAGACAGCACGATTAGGACGGGCAAAAGGAAGATCATGGTAAAGTAACTCGTCACCTTGTCTTTGAAGGATCTGCCCTTGGTGGTCTCCCAGATGCGGTTAAAAGCGCTCTCAATGGTAGAGAGAAGGTTGAAAACCGTATAGAGCAAAAAGACAAGACCAATCCCCAAGAAGAGGCCGCCCTTTACTTGCGAAAGATAGTTCTCCACAAAGCCCAACGAAGTCTGAATCTCCGTAGTGTGGGTGGGCAGGGTCTCTATAAGGAAATCGGAAATCGCATCTTGTACCCCAAAGCCCTTGGCAATCCCCACCAAGACGGCAAGCATAGGCACCACGGCAAGTACCGTGCTATAGGTGAGCGCAGAGGCCTTACTCGTGAGATCGCCCTGCACAAAACCCTTTATTGCCATGTATAGAGACTTGAGCGAATTGATGTAGATACGACGGAAGCCCCGCACCTCAGAGGTCTCAATGTGCCACATGTCTCTTGACACAAAATCCATGAAGTCAACGAGTAGTACACGACCAATGCGCATCCATCTTTTCATCCTATTTTTCTTTGCCATACAGAATACTTTTCGTCTTTAGACCGACCAAAGATAGTAATAATAGCGCAGCAAAATGCTACCTTTGCTCCGCAAAAGGCAAATCGAACAACAAGCGAATGGGCTGAGTGTGCCCTCGCTTCTTTACGCTCCGCCTCTGCTCCAATAGGATGCAGAGAGTGAGGGGCGCATATCCTTCAACAAAGATGTTATACACATTATGAACTCAACCCTATTAAAGAGAATATTCTTCTCACTTTTCCTCCTCGTCTCTGCGCTACAACTACAAGCGCAAATCACCATCAGCGGTAAGATTACCGACAAAGAGACGGGGCAGCCCCTCCCCGGTGTTACCATCCGTGTAGACCACAGCCTGAAGGGAGCCACCAGCAATTCGAGAGGCGAATTCATCCTCAAAAACCTGCCCAATGGCGAGCAAACACTTCGCTTCTCCGCCATTGGCTACCGCTCCGAGCACGCCACTTTTGCCCAAACTACCTCAAACGTGCAGATCAGCATGGCAGAAGAGAACCGGCAATTGGCGCAAGTGGTGGTCACAAGCACCGGTACACACAGGCGGATGGCAGAGACTCCCATCCCCGTACAGGTGATTACCGCACAAGATCTCTCCTCAGCCCATATCTCCACCCTCGAAGAGGCGCTCTCCAAACTCTCCTCTTCCTTCTCTTTCTCCAGCAACGCCATGGGTACCGAGGTCTCGCTTAACGGACTCAAAAGCAGCTACATCCTCTTCCTCCTCAATGGGCAACGAATGCTCTCCGACGATGCTATACAGCGCATCAATATGGCCAATGTCAAGCGTATAGAGATACTCAACAGCTCCGCCTCGCTCCTCTATGGGAGCGACGCAGTGGGTGGTGTGGTAAACATCATTACCGACGACGATAAAAACGGAATAGAGGTATCCTCCTCCACTCGAGTAAGCAACCACGAGCGCCTCAGTGAGGCCGTGACCCTCGATCTCAACCTCGGAAAAATTACCTCCGCCACCTCCTACCTCTACCGCCAAGCCGGCAACTGGCAGCTATCTCCCATGGCAGAGGTTGTGGACAAGAAGACCAAACAGGTAAAAGAAGAACCTACAACGAAACAAGCCTCTCTAGGCTATGGGAATCACCTCGTTCAGCAACGCTTCTCCTATTCCCCCCTTACCAACCTCACCTTTAAGGCTGAGGGAAGTTTCTATGACAACATGAGCAGGCGCCCTATCGAAGGCTATGATTACAACGTAAACCACCGTGCCTATGCCTACGGAGCCGGCATGCAATACATCGTCTCACCACGTGTTTTCGTTACGGCCAACTTTGCGGCAGACAACTACAGCTCTAGCTATATCTACCTCAAAGACACCAAGAAAAACAAGCAGGGCGAACGCCTAGAACGCAAAAGGACCCGGTACTACAAGGGGGATCTATCCGGGGTATTCAAGCTGAGTCGCAACAATAAACTCAACACCGGCCTGGAGTACCTTAATGACGCACTCAGCAGTGCCACCGACACCTACGACCACAAAAGCACCTACACGGCCTCGGCTTTCGCTCAAGACGAATGGACCATCGCACCCGGGCTGGAGCTAGTGGCAGGGCTCCGCTATTCCTTCAACGAAACATTCCACAGTCACCTATCCCCCTCGATCTCCATCATGGGTGTAAGCGGCGGATTACGGGGTCGGGTCTCCTACTCTACAGGCTTCAAGGCTCCTACGCTCCAACAGATCTATGCTTCGGAAGTAGCCCTAACCACCAATCGACTAAGCCTGGGAAATATAAACCTCAAGCCCGAAGAGAGTCACAACCTCTCGGTAAATCTAGAGTATCTGCACCGTCGTTTTTCACTCTCGGCTACGGCATTTTTCAATCATATATCGAATATGATCAACTACCGCACCCTCTCAAAAGAGGAGGCCGCTCCCTACCTCAAGGAGTATGACGAGGTGCAAATGCGCGACAATATCGACCGTGCCAGAGTATTCGGGCTCAACCTATCGGGCCACGCCTACCTGGGTGCAGGCTTCGACTTTGCCGGCTCTCTCTCCCTACTCGATGGCAAAAACATTACACCCATGGCCACGAAAAAGGACCCTCATCCCGATCCTATCCAACTCGATAAGAGTGTGGGCATACTCGGGAATGCTCGCCTCAATTGGGGGCACACTTGGGGTCTGTACGATCTTAAGCTTGGCATCTTGGCTTATGGGCAAGGCGAACGCTACTCCGCAACCTACGACTATTACTCCCCTGCCTTCTACCTACTCGATTTTGTAACAACCCACGACTTTACCTTGGGAGACTACAAAATAACCTTGGGAGCCGGAGTAGAAAACATTTTGGACTGGCGCGATGCTCGCCCCTGGAACACCTCTAAACCCTACGCCACCGTACAGCCGGGGCGCTCTCCCTACGTGAGCCTAACGCTCCACTATCGTCACTAATTAGGGAGAGAGAACATGCCTTCTGTAGTAGATTTTGTAGCCTTAGGGCCCGGGGGTACTCACCTTGTAACGGCACGTGCGCTTGCGGCATTACAAGCGGTGCAGCACATATATTACCCCGAGTTGGGAGGCAAAAGTCAAGCCCGAGAGCTACTCGTACAACTCGGGCTCCCCGGCGAAAAGCTGAGGGGCTACATCCTCCCCATGAGCCACAATAGGCAGGCAGCCCTTGAGGCATACGCCCAAGTAGCTAGAGAGGTAGCCGAGCTAGCCCGGCAAGAGCACTCTATCGCCATTGTGGCAGAGGGCGATGTAAGCATTTATTCCTCCACCCACTATATTGCTACCCAACTGGAGGAGAGAGGCATCTCTATACGCCATCATGCAGGCATCCCCTCTTTTATTGCAGCAGCTTCTGCCCTCAACATATCTCTCGTAGAGGGTAACGAAATGTTGGTTGTCTCCCCCGGAAAAGTCTCTCGGGAGCTACTACAGAGCGTGGCCGATGGGGGCAGCACCCTTGTTATTATGAAGCTATCGCAATGCGAGGCCGAGCTAAAAGCCCTGATGCCCCACTTTGCGCCCCACCTCCAATACTACTATTGTGAGTTTGTCGAACGCCCCAACGCCCTCTACCTCCATGACCTAGAGGCGATACAGGCGCACCCCTTTACCTATTTCTCCCTACTTATCTGCAAATCGCATCCATCCCCTACAAACCGATGAAACGTATCAGACTTTACCTATTACTATGGGCTGCCCTCTGTCTGTTGCAGTCTTGTACTTCCAGAAGACTCAACCCGGGAAAGGCGCCCTCCGCAACCGAACAGATCGCCCCCGAGGGTGAGGGTGCCCAAAGCCCAAGCAGGACCACCCCTACTCAGCCCCAAGAAAAGGGAATACAAAGCAACCTCGCCAAAAAGATCTCCTCCCTACAGCGGGGGAAGAATGCCATCCTCCTCGTTGCTTTTGGTAGCACGTGGCAAGAGGCTCACAATGCCTACAACGCTCTACAAAGAGAGTTAACTCGCACTTTTAACTCTGCCTCCACGGGAAAAAGTGCTCCGCAAGACGTCTACCTCGCCTTTACCTCGGGGATGTGCATCCAACGTTGCCAACAAAAGGGACTGGGCGACTTCTACTCTCCCCAAACTTGGCTCGCGGCTCTAGCACAAGCGGGCTATACCTCTATAGTAGTGCAATCTCTACATGTAGCCCAAGGCAAAGAGTTTCTCGATCTCGCACAAGAGGTTAATAACTTTACCCAAGCGCATCCCTCTATCGAGGTTTCGCTACAAGGACCCCTACTCGACCACGCTCCCGAGGTAGCCAAGATACTCTGCAAGAGCTACGAAAGGGAACTAAAGTCCGGAGCTACGCTACTCTTTATGGGGCATGGTACTCCCAAGAAATACGACATTGGAGGGCGAGAAGAGATCCACCTTCTATTCGAGCAAGAATTGCAAAAACAGGCTCCCCGATGCTTCGTTGCTACCGTCGACACCGAGGGAAATCTACTAGAAGATACCATCGCTCGAATGCAGAAAAAGGGAATAAAAGGGGGCAAAGTGATCTGCATCCCTCTCATGACCATTGCCGGAGATCACGCCCACAACGATATGCAAGGGGGCGACGAAGATACGCCCGAGGCGGAGAGCTGGCGCGCAGAACTAGTAAAAGCAGGGTACCAATGCAGCAAAGAAGATTGCCGACTTATAGGACTTATTGAGATGCCCGAGGTCGTACAATTTTTAGAGAGACAGCTAGAGAAGCAAGTCACTCGCAAGCGATAACGCCTCCGCTCCTCCCGCTCTCTTCATCAGCAAAAAGGCTTCTACTTTATGGATAAGTAGAAGCCTTTTTTATATTCCGATAGGGAGGGTCTAGAGAGTCTCAGCCCTTTTAGCGCTCTACACTCGTGCGCTCAGTCGTTTGCCGTTTACGCTCGTTGGCTTTGGCTTGTTGCTCCGCCTCTCGCTTTTTCTTGAGCTCGGCCGCCCGTTGTTTGCGCTCAGCCTCTTTGGCACGTCGCTCCTCTTCCTGCTTTTTCTTGAGCTCTTCGGCCCGCTGCTTACGCTCGGCCGCCTTGGCACGCCGCTCCTCTTCTCGCTGCCGTTTGACCTCTTCTTCTCTCTTCTTCTTGGCCTTTGCCTCTTCGCGCTCACGCTGCTTGCGCTCACGTGCCGCCTTCTCTACATCTTCGTAGGAGATGGGAGCGGTTTCGTTTACTTGGTAAATAGGCGTTTCCTCTTCTTTCGGTTCGGGTTTGGGCTCGGGTGCTTTCTCTGTCTCTACGGGGGCTGTCACTTTGGGTGTTTCCACCGCTTTGGCAGGGACTACGGCGGCCTCTTCTCGAGCCTTTGCAATCTCTTCGTAGCGACTCAGTGCCAAGGCAACAGCGGCCTGACGAGGTGCAATGCTATCGGCCAGGAAGTCGAAATAATTCCCTAGAGAAGCTCCGGAAAGAAGTGCTTTGTAGCTCGCCTGATCCATGGCAAAGAGGAGGGCATCGCCCGGCAAAGCGGGCATGTAGCCATCGGGGCCATAGGCATCGCGTACATAGTTCCAAGCCTCACGCTCGGAGGGGAAGCCGCTAATAGTCACTCTTTGGATGGGCGAAAGTCGCTCCAGAGAGACCTCTAAAGGAAGATCGGTATAGCGTGAGAAATTGAACGAAGTAAGCGCAAAAAGGAGCGAATGATACTCCACATTTGCCTCGGCACAGAGCAATACCACACTATGCGGAGAGCGCAAAAGCGGCAAGCGATAGGTGTAGAGAGAGTCGGCCGCCTCGGCATCCCCACCAAAAGACAACTCGTAATTGAGTCCGGAGTAGCCTCCCTTGCTAATGCTTCTGCCGCTTGTCAGCTCTCGCAACATCTGCTGGGCGAGTTCCAAGACCTCATCGCGTTGGTACTCTCTCAGGAGCTGTTCCAAAGCCTGCTTAAAGGCGATTTCCTCTCCCTCCAATACGTAAGAGAGGGCTTTGAGGAAGTCCATCTTAGGCATCAAAGGCGAGAGCGGATGTTCTGTATGTAGCTCCGTAGCCAAAGCTCTCACCACCGTAGGATTGCCACTCAAATAGGCAGCAAAGGCCTCGTTGTAGAGCCTCTCCTCTTGCTCTTGAGCCGTGCGGAGTTGCTCAAGATAGTGCGGAGAAGCCACTGCCTTAGCCAAGGGCTCTTCGGCAAACTCTGCCAATATTTTTCTTCGCCAAGCCTGAGCTTCACTCGTCAAGCCGCGCCGCTCTAGTAGCATATAGAGCTGATAGTAAACGCTCAAACGCTCTTCATAATTGGGGTAGCGGCGGAGCAACTCCTCTAGAGCATAGGTAGCTTCGTCAAAAAGTTCCATCTCTTCTTGGAATACTTGTGCCATCCCAAGAAGTCCATTTTGGATAATAACGTCGCTAGCTGCGAGCTCCTCGGGTGTAGTAGGTAGCTGAGCCAAATAATACTCCCGCTTGGTTGGGTCTTGGCTGGGCGGTAAGTCCTGGGGAGAACCCGAGGGAGAGGCGGTAGTATCCGAAGCTAGCGAATCGGTTTGCTCCGGAGTGGGCTGCGACTCAAATGCAGAGGAAGAGGCTGAGGGCATCACGCTCTTCTGACGGCGGCGCCAATTGTCTTCCAACGTGCGATTGCCCCACTTCTGTTTGAATTGAGCTTTCCCACGAGCAATGAGCTGGGGATTGTAGAAATAAAATTCACCCGAAGTAGGCATCCCCTGATCCGGAGTTTTGGATATGCCTGATGGGGTGTTACTACCGAGTTGCTCATTGATAGCGTCTTGTTCTTCTTGCCGAGCTGCCATCCGCTCATCACGCTCTCGCTCTCGTTGCGCCTTCTCATAAGCGGCGATGGCACTATCTATAATACGGAATTTTTCCACCTCGGGAAGAGAGGCAAGATGGCGCAGACTATCCTGCTCTGCCACGGCACGCACATGCAGCGCCAAGGCATCAAGTTGCTTAGAGAGTATGGTATATTCTTCGCTCTTTGGGTGCGACTTAGGGAGAGCTGCCACCCCGGTAGCAAAACTTTTTTGCGCCTCGTCCCAATCTCGCTTTGCCAAATAGATCTGACCGGCTGCCACAGCACACAGGGCAAAGTCTCCCCCATGCTCCGTACTCTTCTCCACCCCTAGGTTATAAGACTTCAGCGCCGAGAGAGAATCCAATTGCCTTAGATATAAATCCCCCTGCGTGAGGTAAAGGCGATCCAGTACCTCCTTGTTGCGCCCACGATGTGCCATCTTTTCCGTTGTCGTGATAGCCCTACGCACATTCCTCTCCGCCTCTATCTCTACCAAGCGGAGCTGCGTGGCAAACTCCAATGCAAAGGGTGGAGCCTTGCTCAAGAGGGTGCGGAAGACCTTTTGTGCCTCACCGGGACGCCCCGATTGCACAAGCAACTGCCCCAAGAGGTAGCGCATACGCAACTTCTCTGTTCGGCTCTCTTCCTTGGCAATGGCCCGCCTAAGGGGCTCGATAGCTTCGTCTATTCGCCCCTTGGAGAGCGCAACCTCCGCCAGCGTTTTGTCGTAGACTTGACTTTTTCTCAGGTATGCCGCATCGGTCTGTAGTGTCCTAATCATCTCCTCGGCCTCATGCAGCCAGCCCATAGCCGTATAGCTGCGAGCCTGCCAGAGACGGGCCTCATCACGGATAGCCGGCTCCGTGGCATAGAGACGAGACATGTACGAGAAGGTGGCCATGGCATCGAGGAAGTCGCCATTGTAAAACTGCGATTTCCCCACAAGGAGCCAAGCATTATGTAAGAAGCTATTGTACTCGCGACGCTTGTAAAACTCAGCCTCACGGGCGGAGGGTCTCCCCTTGCGTTCCGGTTTGGTGCGGATGCTGTGGAGCTTGATCGCCGTCTGTCCTTTGGCCAAAGCCGAGTCAAAAGCCCCTCCCTTTCGCTCCTTGAGCATACCTCGCTGCGCCTCTATCGGGTCGAGGAATATCTGCCGGGAGTAACTCTCGGAGTAGTTCGCTACGAAACTATTATAGGTCTCATCAAAAGCATTTTTGCCATGAAAATAGACATTGTATCGGGTGGTAAGGTTGTGGTAAAAGCGTGTGGAGGCATTATTGCGCCGCACCGAGCAGCTCCCCAAGAGGAGCGCTAAGCAGAAACAAACTACGGAGACGAACGAAGCACGGCGCATACGCAACAAAGCTGTTTTAGCGAATTTGTTTTTGGGAGGAGGGGCCTTTTTTTTCGGCAGCAGCCCTCAGACGCTCCTCGGCCTCCCCCATGAGCGACTGCGGGAGCGCTATGGAGCGACGGCTAAGGCTCTGCATCCAGCCGGCCACGTCCTCGGGTAAGA